>CEQS01074330.1_pt1 | contig 101310 bp, 84 predicted proteins | sample 530981 | NCBI WGS metagenome assembly CEQS01 (sample SAMEA2621176, study PRJEB7988) | marine metagenome | biome: marine biome (ENVO:00000447); feature: mesopelagic zone (ENVO:00000213); material: "saline water (ENVO:00002010), including plankton (ENVO:xxxxxxxx)" | depth 800 m
ATACAGAAGTTTTATGTCTTATTTTGAAAAAGTTTCGGATGAATGTGATCTCCAATATCCAAATGATATCTCATATTTGGAAACGGAATGTCAAAAATGCTAAATACGGAATCATGTTTTGCAGCAGCTTCTTCAGATTCGGTCTCATCAGAAGTAGTCTCATAGCTGAACAACTTGTCAAAATCCAGAAAAGGGGAAGAAAACTCCAGAAAATCTTCCTTTTTTCCTTTCTTGGAGCCAAAATAATAACTCAGATCAGTCTTAAATGAGGACCTACCAATTGAACCACCGAATTTCTCCATAGTCAAATGCTCATCCTCAATATGCACCCTTCCTTGAAAGTTCGAGAATCTTAAAGGATGCATTTTCATCTTCCCACTTAATTCCGTCAGAGAAATATCCGTTGTGATCAACTCATGATCTCTAAAGTGAAGCTTGACATCACCATGAACTTTTGCATTTGTGATCTCTTCATGTCTGTAATCCTCAGGAACATAATTTTCTCCATGGTAAGAGAAGATGTCTTCTAAACCAAAATGAGAACTGGTTAGATCATACTCAATACGTGTATCTCCTTCTAGGGAATCCTGAAACCACATTGGGTAAGTTTCAACTTTACCAGTAAAATGAAAGTCTGTTTTATCCAGCATCCCAGAAAAATCGACCACACTAAGATCAGTTGAGTCGATCAAGATATCTGCGTGAAAGTCATGAAACCTATGAGGGTAAGTGGAAAGATCTGCATGGAAATCGTCTATAAAGAATTCACCTAATGGTAAATGAGGAGATTCTGTAATAGCTCGCGCTGAACTATTAAAGGTCAATTTCATTTCCATATCAGAGATCACCTCTTTTACAACTTTTTCTCCCTTTGCGGCAGTAAGTTCTGTAATGTTAATTTCATCAGAAGCGATATTCAAATGAGCCTCAACAGGTATTGAAGTGTGATGTATTAAAGCAGGAAGATCGCTGATCACACCATCTACATTAACTGAAGAATGTCCTACGTCAACATGAAAACGATCCAATAAAGCTTTATGACCATCCATGTGTGCATCAATATTAATGTTCTCAAATCGTTCTTTATAACCCGGGATCTTAAATTGAAGATTTGAAACATGTAATTCAGTGTAGTAAGATTCATTCAATTTCTCAATACTCTTTTCTGGATTCTCCAGATCAATTATATCATGAAAATTCATCTCCAACTCTACTTTACCAGCAAGATCCTCTAGGTCCTCCACCTCGAAGAATTCAGCAAGATAATCCAGTTCGAAATTGGTATTCAAACGAAGTTTAATATCCGGAGATGCAAAATTCTCTACAGATAAGTCTGCATCAAAAACACCTGTTGCAGGTTTGGCTTGAAAATCATTCAGCACAAATTTCATACTCTCAATACCTTCATCCTGAACATTCTCAAAATGACCAGCGAAATTGAGCGCTTCTATCGTCTTTTCGGTATCATTATTTTTAAAGAATCCATTCTTACAACCAAAATCTGCAGTGATCTTTGGCATATGCCCATCAATTGCCGGACCTTCAACTTTTGCATCAAAATACACCTCTCCTCTATTCTCGAAACTATTCAATATTGGAATAAGATCATCAGGTGAAAGTGCGATCAATAGGCTAAAATCAGATTTTTTACCCGACAGATTCAAGTCAAGATCTAAGTCATTTTTTAGATCAATTGAACCATCCAGATTAAACTTTGAATTCATTATTTCTAAAGAACTTTCTGACATTTTAAGAATTTCACTCTTCTTCTTAAAGTCAAGGTCTGTAGTCAAGTGAATGAACTTGTCGTGCAAGAATGTAGTATCTCCTTTATCGATAACACTCAATTCGGCAGTAATATCCACTCCCATAAAAAGATCCTTGGGCTTATTGGAGAGCTTGACCCGACCATCCTGTAAGATTCCTTCAATTACTAAACTGTCTGCATTAGACTTGTCAATTGTAACGTTGGTAAAATCTATTTCCTCAAGATTAAAATGAAACTCCTCCTCAACATCTTCGATGGGATGTGTTGGCTCAAAAGCTTTAAGCAGATCCAAATCTCCATTTTCATCTTGAAAAATATGTACATATCCTTCATTCAGTCGGATCATACTAATATCAAAATTTCCTCCGATCAATTTCCAAAAATCAAAACCTAAATATAGATCCTTCAAATGGACTAAAGGAGTATCTGAATCTTTTGTTTCGAAAACTTCAAAATCCTCAAGATCTACTGAGATATAGGGAAAGTTAGAGAAAGGAGCTATATGAGAATCTTTAAGAGCGATCTTACCTTTGAAATCCTCATTTGCTGTTGTAATGAAATGCTGTACGATCTTATCCTGATTCCAGTAGACTATTCCTATTACAATAGAAACTAACAAGATCGGTAATATGATCAGCCAAATCAATACGCGTTTCCAAAACTTCTTTCTTTTAAGCATTACTCTAAAATACGTTTTATTTTGGAATTATTGGTTTACCCACCATCCTTGCATAAACTGCCGTAAATGTTGCTCCTAGAAAAATTATCTGAGAGGTGTAAAATATCCAGGTCAGGATCGCTAACAATGTTCCAGCTATACCGCTATCAGCAGCGAAGAAATAATTGGATAGGTAATAATTGATCAAAAGTTGTCCCAGGTAAAGTAAAATAGATGTAAATAGGGCTCCACCTAATGCCAATTTCCATTTTACGAGTCCGTCATGCAAATACTTAAATACAAATGCGAATAAGGCGAAATTCACGAATAATACCGTGAAATGCTCCAGAAAATAGAGTAATACTTTTTCTGCATAACTTCCATCGGAAAGCAAGTCAGTTGAAATTGAGATCAGCATGGATTGCGCAAAATAAATTACGATGATGATCACCGCAAAAAGAGCCAGCATTCCAAAGGATATCAAACGCGTCAGCAAAGACTCCAAAACGATGTGGAAATGATGAATTGGTTCAATACCAAAGAAACTATTCAAACTATTTCGCAATGAGTTGAACATCGCAGTCGATGTGAATATCAAAGCAATGATCCCCATTACTCTTAGCAATGTTGAACCACCTTTACCGATCTCCCACTGATACATGAGATCAGTAAAACTTGAGGTATCTTCTATCCCCATATTTGTCTCCATCAAATATCCGACGATATCAATGATCTTATCCTGACCTACTATCAATCCGAAAGTCGTAATAGCTAAATAAATGATAGGTACCAATGCAAAGATCGCATAGTATGCTAATGCAGCACCGTGCGTAAAACTGTCTCCTCCGAAAAACTCTTTAAAACTAGTTTTAGTAAGTTGCCAGATCTCACCCCAAGATAATTTCCGAATCTTTGTTTTAGACATAGATTTGCTTTAATTGATCAAGTGTTTCATTAGCATATAGTACGATCTCTTTACCATTGGCTAATTTAAAATAATTTGCATAGAAATGTCCGTGAAAATCTGTTGATTGATATCCAATCTTGACAGCTCTAGTATACTTTCCTTTTTCAACTGAATACTGTGTAGGTCTAAACAAAACTTGTTGACCATTAATATAAACACTATTCAATTGACCGAAAAACCGACCTTCGTTCAAAGTTCTTGGTGAATAATAGGCTTGATCTGGCGTATATTTGTGAATCTTACCCTTGCTTTTGATGAAATATATTTTATCCGACCAAGAAAGCGCATCAACACCTTCATGAGTTACTAAGACCACTCCCATATTTCTAATCTGCTGAAGCTTTCTAAGGTAACTTCCAATTGATTTCTTTAAATGAACATCGAGGTTTGAAAATGGCTCGTCCAACAATAAATAAGTCGGTTCTTTTGCTAAAGCACACGCCATACTCAGTCGTTGCTTCTCTCCTCCACTAATAAACTTAGAAGGCTGATCCTTCAAATCGGTCAATCCAAATACCGCTAATAACTCATTCGTAAAATCCTCTTTATCCTCGGATGATAGGTTTAATAATTGATTGGAAATATTCTCTTTAACAGAGAAGTAATGATCTAACGAAAAGTCTTGATCAACAATTGCTACATCATCGTGTCCGGCGATCAATTGATCTAAAGGCCCAGGTAATAATTCACCATCAACAGTAATTGAACCTTCTTTCAATTGCAATCTGCCCGATAAGCATTTCAAGAATGTAGTTTTACCAACACCAGAAGGTCCGACGATACTGATTATCTCTCCTGGTTTTACATTTAGACTAAGTCTTTCCAATACAAAATCTCCATCATCAAAACCATATGATATCTTATCAGCTTTGAGCATCCGATCTAGATAAGTGACTTTGGAAATTCCTGAACGGCCACGTAGATCCCAGGGATTGGATTCGTAAGTGGTTCTCTTTCTTCAAAATAAACATCCAATAATAGTTGATCTCCTTCTTCTTTGATCTCATACTTGTTTACGATAGAACGCGAGCATGCCATAAACGTTTTTTGTTCTTGATCGTCAGTAAACTCAAAAACGATCATGTTCGTGAGTTCTTCGGAAAAAGATTCTCCTGCACGCTCTCCTTGAATGATATAAGTTCCGTTTTCATTCACATTATAAGATAGAATGTTAGTTTTTACGGCCAATTCATCTTCCCAATCAAATCTTCGATTATTGGGAGAAGCCTTTCCATCATGATGAGCTTCTGCATATTCAGGAGAAAAATCGTAATTCAATTTATAAAAGTGAGCAATGCATTTCATGGTCTGATCAAAATATTTCTACTAAGATAATTCTTAGTATGAGGTATTGAAGACTTTTTGCCAATGTTTCTTCATTGATTTATCGCTCAGGGATCTTAAAAAGGATAAGAGGTGTTCCTCTTCCTCTTTTGATAGTTCAAAAGGCTTGATCAATTTGCTTTTTGTTGGATGTGAACTTCCTCCACTTTTATAATGCTCAATGACCTCTTTAAGTGTGTTTAAACTTCCATCATGCATATAAGGTGCTGTCATCTCTACATTTCTTAACGAAGGGACCTTGAATTTACCTATATCAGAACTATCCCCAGTTATACGATATCTTCCCGGGTCATCATAGTTCTCATATAAGCCATTATTCTCAATCGAGTTGTTTGAAAATGTTGGAGGTGCATGACATGCTACACAGTTTAAACGTCCAGAGAACAATTCATACCCTTTCTTGACTGATTTGTTAACGTCTTCTCCACGTTTTTTCCAATCATCGTATAAGCTTTGTTCACGATATAGTGATCTTTGATAAAAACCCAGCGCTCTGGTTAATACTGAGGGGTTAAAATGTTCCCCCGATATAAGTAATGACATACTATCATAGTATTCAACCTTCTGCAGTTCTGGAATGAGATCACTCACCATACTTCCCATTTCATTTGTATCCTGGAGAGGAACAAGGGCTTGAAGTTCAAGTGTCTTAACTCCACCATCCCACATGAACTTATCCTGATTTACAACATTAAAGAGACTTGGAGAATTTCTCATACCTATTCTACCATGAATACCCGTGCTTAGAGAATCTCCATCTGTAAATGCTAAAGCGGGTATATGGCAATTCGCACATGCTATTGAATTATCTACTGATAAACGAGTATCAAAGAAAAGTCGTTCACCTAATTCTCTCAGCTTCAGTTTCTCCTCAGTTTCAGAAAGTGGTTTAAAAGTTGAAACCTCAGCGTCATTTGGCCTGCAATAAGCAAATATAATAACCAGGATGCTCAATAATAAGAGTCCTGGTACTCCTGAGTTTCTACTATTTTGGTTTTCTAGCAATGTAAAGAATTTCTTTTCTCATCAATCGATACCTTTCGATCTCCTCATTTGAATATAACTCATTTGGTTTATATTCATCAACTTCAAACCCCGCTTTTCTCAACCAATTTGGATAATCGGCTCCAAAAAGACGAACATGGTCTTTTTGCCAAAAGTGTTTTTCGCGTTCTTCAGGTGAAATTATTGAGGAATCTTCGTAAGTTTCTTCTCGGTCAAAATCTTGAGGTACTTGAAATATTCCCCATCCGCCTGGTTTCATGACTCTAAAAAGTTCTGTCATACATTGATGAGCATCGTCAACGTGTTCTAACACATGGTTACAAAATACACGATCAAATCGGTTATCTTCTAGAGGTATACTGTGCAGATCAAAATGCATATCAGCGATTGGAGACACAAGGTCACCAGTAAGGTAATCAAGATTCTTTTGATTTTTAAATCTTTTGTGAAAGCACTGCTCTGGCGCAATGTGTAATAAACTAAGGCTCTCTGCAGTAAAAAAGTCAGTACTTTTCAAGTACAACCACATTAATCTGTGACGCTCAAGAGTGAGATCATAAGGACATAGCACGTTTTCACGGTGAGCTACATTGGATCCGTAAGAAAGGAATTTACTAAACGACTTTTCACAAACTGGGCACTCAACTTTATTTCCCTTATAAAGTAATGGAGCAAAGAGTCGAAACACATAGCTCAAACGAATGAGTAATGGTCGGGGCAATTTATTAAGTAAAAACTTGTATAATTTCTTCATATCAAAAATGCTAAGACAAATATACGCTTAGCTTTTTATTTAGCAGTTTAAATGGAATGAAAATTGGTTTCCCATGATGATTCGTAAAATATCAGAATCAATATGTAATTTTGAACCGTGAATTTTAGGCTAGTCATATTGGCAATTTCATTTAGCAGCACCCTTTCTTTTTCTCAAAAGGAAAATGACTCTGTTCCTTATGATTTGTATAAAGACCAACTCGTTTTACATGCCTCTATGGGGCTAAATGATGCTCCATTTCAACTCAAAGGAAAGTTCGGGAATGCATCTACACTGAGATTCAGATCAAATCTTAATCCAATTATGGGAATTGGCGTAGCTTATAAGTGGTTTGCATTAAACCTCAATTTCAAATTACCGGGACATATCAGAAACACAGATGACTACGGTAGCTCAAATTATTATGACCTAGGAGTTAAGTTCGGTATAAAAAGATGGTTTTTCAAAATCGATCTTCACGGATATACAGGTTTTGGTATAAAGAATGCCCGTTCGATCAATGATTCCCTACCCGTGTCTGATGAAGGCATTTATTACAATGATGGTATCCAATCTATTTCATTTAGTATCAATGCTTATCGATTCAAAAACGCTAATTTCAAAATGAAACCTGCTCTTGGGATCGTTGGTAGATATCTTGATAAAACGAGTAGTTTCTATATGAAATACACAATTAACACGCACGGTGTTGGAGCTTCTGGAGGAATTGTTCCTTCAAACTTCTTTGATTACTCCGCCTCTGTATATGAAGCAAATACGATAAGCGCATTTGACTTTGGTGCTGTTCCTGGATTTGCGTATGTCAACAACATTAATGGATGGCAGTACAGTTTTCTCGCTGGACTCGGAGCAGTTATTCAGGCTAAGGTCTTTAATTTCAATGGGAATAGCAGAGGCTTTTTAGGGTTAGCCCCTAGATTGGATCTCAAAGCTCAAGCGGGATATAATGTTGAGAAATGGTTTTTGATGTTCACAAGCTCATTTGACAACAAAAGTATTCGATTTAACGACTTCAGATATCGACAGATCTACTATTATTTACGACTAACTTACGGTTATCGCTTCTAAAGACCGTTCAACATCCTATTTATTCACCGCTCATAAAATTAATACTTTATTAACATTCCAAGGTGAATATATTTGCTTTTATTCATAGGCAACCAAACTGAATATCAGTCGTTTTAAATGATGAAAGTTATATTCAGAGGTTAACTTTGAATAACGCTTAAACTAAAACTGTAAAACACATTTTAATTATGAGACGCAATAACATACGTTTGTTCTCAATTCTATTAATTTTTGGGCTTATCTCTTTTTCAAATGTCTCTGCTCAGCAAAGTGCATCTGAAATTGACATTCAAAAGCTTGAAGAACAAAAGCAATCGCTTGAGGGAACTTTTCAGATCGAAATGATCAATACTAGAAGTCTTCCTACTTTTCATATTTCTTTATATGACATTATTGAAGAAAAGAGAGATGAAAAAGAAATTGTCTATCATGAAGTTTCTGATATAATGCGAATTAAAATTCTTCCAAGAACTGTAATTGAAGACAAAAACTTCGAACCAGTTGAACGAGTAGTTTACACTACATCTAAATAAGCCAGGGTCATGAAATTATATATATCTCTTATTTTTCTAGGCCTTCTAAGCTATTCAGCTTTTGGTCAAAGTACGAATTGTGACACCCCTACTCCAATTGATCTATCATCAGGCTCTGAGTGTGTCAATGGTACCAACCAAGGTGCGACCTCAGAAAGTATCATGTATGGTGCTTGTAATGCAGCTCCAGCAAATGAGGTTTGGTACACATATACAGTAACTGGCTCTCAAAATGATTTTCAATTAGATCCAGGAACAATGCAGGATGCTCAGATCGTTCTTTACACAGGCGGTTGTCCTGCAAACGGTGGAGTTCTTGAGATCTGTGATAATGCAGCTGGTGGTAACGTTTTAAACATGAGTTATGGATTTGCAGTTGGAACTCAAGTTTGGGTTGGTGTGATGTCCGAATCAAACACAGATGGTACATTCCAGCTTTGTATTGATTCCCAAGCTCCAGATCCAACAGGAGGTAACACTTGTGCTGGTGCTATTCCAATTTGTGAAGGAACGATCACAGCTGATATATCAGGTCTAACTGCATCTGGGACTTTCCCTTCGTGTTTCTTCAGTGCGGTGAATCAAGATGTTTGGTATACTTTTGAAGTACTTCAAGGTGGTACTTTTGAGTGGACAGCCACTCCTACAGGTACTTCTTCAAACGTTGAGCTTGACTGGGCGCTTTATAATATTTCAGGTGGATGTCCTGGAACTGAAGTAGATTGTAATTACAACTATGATGGTGGAAATAATGCTGCTAACGGTCAAGTGCCTGGCGGAAATGGAGAGTTTAATCCGCCGAGTAATTTGACTCCTGGTACGTACGCAGTTGTAGTCGATTATTTCTCTTCAACAGCAGCAGGAACAATGGACTTCACTGTAGGAAATGGTTCTGCCGTGATCGCACCAAATGCTGATTTCACTATAAACCCTAACGGTGTTGTTTGTGGATCCAATGTAACCGTGAGTATTAACGATAATAGTATTGGTTCGGCTGAGTGGGATTTTGGTGATGGAACTACATTCACTGGTAATAACCCTCCAGACGTTACTTACAATACTCCTGGTACTTACGCTATTACAGCAACAATTAATGGAGCATGTCCAAGTACACACACAGAATATGTAGAATTATTTGGACCACTTTCAGCCGTTACTGACTTTACAATTGAGTCTTGTCCAGGTGCATGCGATGGTTTGGCATCAGTTGTTCCTGATGGTGGAAGCGGTAATTACGATTACTCTTGGAATCCAGGTGGTCAAACCACACCTAACGTAAATGGATTGTGTGAAGGTTCTTACGATGTAACTATTTCAGATCCTGTATGCGGTACGAATATTACTGAGACAGTAACACTTACTGCCCCGCCTTCATGTTGTTTACTGACTAACTTCACGGCAAACGTTTCAGCATGTGACCCGAATACTGGTACATACGACGTAACTGGAACTATTGAATTTACACAGCCGCCAACAACAGGACAATTAATTGTAGAAGATTGTAACGGTAATCAACAAACATTTAACGCTCCGTTTACAAGTCCTACAAATTATAACTTGACTGGATTAACTGCAGACGGTGCAGCTTGTGATGTTACAGCGTATTTCTCTGATGACGTGGGATGTACACAAAACATTCCTTACACAGCTCCAGATTGTCCATGTTTCTTTACGTTTTTGGATGTAAACATCTCCGCATGTAACCCGAATGATAATACATTTGAAATTACGGGAAGTGTTGAGTTCCAAAGTCCACCGACGACTGGACAATTAATTATTGAAGATTGTAATGGTAACCAACAAACTTTCAATGCTCCATTTACGAGTCCAACGAACTATGCATTGACTGGAATAGATTCTGATGGAACCTTAGGATGTGATCTAACGGCATATTTTACTGATGATGCGGCTTGTAACATCACATCAAACCCATTTGACTATCCAGAACCATGTCTATGTACAGCAGATGCAGGTACTTATTCTGATAATATCAATGGTAACAGTACAAGTACGGGACCATACTTACTTTGTTTTGGGGATGAATTAGACATCACAGGTAATGGTGATTTCGGGGCATCTCAAGACTTTAATATTGGCGGTGTAACTTACGACCCTGGAGTGTTCTTATTCGTTTATGATTGTCCACCTACGGTTTTCAATCCTGATGATATAAATAATGACCCTTGTTTATTAGGAATTGCTTCTAATCAGGATCAAGCCTGGACTATTGTTAACAATGCTGGAGATAATTCAACACTTTGGTTTGTGCCAATCACGATGTACAGTATGGTTGATAACATCTACGCAATTTCAATTAATGGTGGAGATTGGTGTTTTGATATGGGACCTGTATATGAAGTTACATTCCTTCAGGATATTACTACGAACATAGTGGAAGACTGTCAAGCTGGAGAAGCAGAAGTTACAATAAATGGAGGACAACCTTCATTTGATGGCAGTAACTTCACGATCTCAAACCTACAGCCAGGTTCAGCGTCTTTATCAACGACAACTGTTGGAGACGGAGGAACTGTTACAATATCTGGTCTTGTAGACGGAGATAACTATTCTTTTGATATTGTAGATGATTCTGGTTGTCCTCAAACGATATCTGGTACATTTACAGGAACAGAGGACCCTAGTTTTGATTACGCAACTGATACATATTGTCAAGATGAAGCTGATCCGGTAGCGAATATAACAGGTGTTCCTGGTGGAACATTCACAGTTGCTCCGGCTGGATTGACAATTAATCCAAATACTGGAGAGATCGACCTATCATCAGCGACAGGAACATATACTATAACCTATACTTCTCCTGATCCTGTTTGTTTCGATCAAGCAACTTATGATGTAACCATTAATCCTGTTCCAGTTATTGATCCTCTTGCTGATCAGACGGCCTGTGGAAGTTACACACTTCCTGCAATTACAGGTACCGATCTAACTGGAAACGAATCGTACTATGATGCTCCAAACGGAGGAGGAAATGCTCTAAGTCCGGGTGACGTAATATCGACTCCAGGAACTACGACGCTTTACATTTATGATGAAACGGGTACAACACCAAATTGTGTTGATGAGCAAACGTTTGATGTTACGATCAACATTGCACCAAACTTGGATCAACTAAATAATCAGGTTGAATGTGATAGTTATACGTTACCCGCAATAACAGGTACTGATCTATCAGGAAATGAAGCTTATTACGATGCTCCTAATGGCGGAGGAACACAATACAACCCTGGAGACAATATTACAACGCCAGGTACAACAACATTGTATATTTATGATGAAACAGGTACGACTCCAAATTGCTTTGACGAGTTGACCTTTGACATTACAATAAACCCAACGCCTGTGTTCACTGTAGATTATACTGATCCAACGCTTTGTGGAGCGAATGACGGTACGATAACTCTAAGCGGACTTCAACCCAATACAGCCTATGACGTTTCATATGATGATGACGGAACAACTGTTGGACCGACAAGTATGAATAGTGATGCAGCAGGAGATATAGTTATAACTGGTCTAGGAGCTGGAACGTATTCTAACTTTGTTGTTTCGCTAAATGGATGTACAGGAACTGATAACTCATCGTTGAACCTCGTGGATCCAAATGCGCCATCTGTTGATGCTGGTCCAGATCAAGAGGTTTGTGAAGGAACAGATGTAACATTAACAGCTGGAAACCCGGATGGAGCTGTAATAGCTTGGAACAATGGTGTGACTGACGGCAATCCTTTCACTCCACCATTAGGAACAACGACTTACACAGTGACAGCTGATCTTGCAGGATGTATTGCAACAGATCAAGTGAACGTGACCGTTAATCCGATACCAAATGTGAATGCCGGTAACGACGTATCGATCTGTGAAGGAGATGATGTCGTTCTTACAGGTTCTGGAGCTGATGTATACGTTTGGGATAATGGTGTAACTGACGGAGTTTCGTTTACACCTAATTCAACTACAACGTACACAGTAACTGGTACTACAGCTGCTGGATGTTCAAATACAGATGATGTAACTGTTAATGTTGAGCCTCTTCCAACTGTTAACTTTGAAGGACAGAATCTTACAGGGTGTGCTCCAGTGACTGCAACATTCACCAACTTGACAGGTGTTCAAGGAGGTACGTGTACATGGAATTTCGGTGACGGTTCAACCGCAATCGGATGTGGACAGGTATCCAATACTTTCGAAAATCCAGGATGCTATGATGTTACACTTGAGGTAACAACTGCTAATGGTTGTACATCAACATTAACTTTAGAAGATTATGTTTGTGTGGGTGGATACCCAGACGCATCATTTACATTCACTCCAAATGAGTTGACTAACATCAATACTGAAGTAAACTTCACGAATACTTCAAATGGAGCGGACACTTATGAATGGGACTTCGGTGACGGACAAGGTAGCAGCGCAGTCAATCCAAATCATGATTACCCAGGAACTGCTGAGGATTATGAAATTGAGTTAGTCGCTATTAACAACGAAGGTTGTACAGACACTGCTTATGCCGTGATTAATGTAAGGGAAGAATTGATCTTTTACGTTCCTAATACGTTTACACCAGATAAAGATGACTTTAACGAGGTCTTCAAACCAATATTTACAAGTGGATTTGATCCTTTCAGCTATAATCTATTAATATTTAATAGATGGGGCGAAGTGATTTTCGAATCAAATGATTCAGAAGTTGGTTGGGACGGAACATATGGTGCTGAATCTGATAGAATTGTCAAAGACGGCACGTACGTTTGGAAAATAACTTACAAGCGAAAAGGAATAGATGAACGTCAAATTGCAGTGGGACATGTGAATGTTCTAAAGTAAAGCGAAATGATAAGTACAAAAAAAAGCCTGAGCGAATCGCTCAGGCTTTTTTTGTTAGCAATATGAATTATTGACGAATATGACCATCGCCAAATACGTAGTATTTATTCGTCGTAAGTTGCTTTAATCCAAGTGGGCCTCTATGGTGTAACTTATCAGTACTAATAGCTAGCTCTGCTCCTACTCCCATTTGTCCACCATCTGTGAACCTAGAAGACGCATTTTGATAAACAGCAGCACTATCAACTTGCTCCATAAAAGTCTGAGCTTCTTCTGAATTTTCAGTCATGATAACACTTGAATGATGACCCGAGTGATCATTGATCTTTACAATTGCCTCATCAAGAGAAGAAACAGATCCAATTAAGATCTTCATAGCTAAAAACTCTTCTTCCCATGTATCCTTGCTTGGCATCTTGTCAGCATCAGTCAAAACTTTACTCACTTCATCATCAACCATGACATGAACATCCAATTTCTCTAAAGCACCTTTAAGATCCTTTAGTTTTTCTTCATAGTTTTCAACGTTCTTATCCATCAACACCTTATCAAGAGCATTACATCCTGAGATCTTATCAGTTTTAGCATTGATGATAACTTTTACCGTTTTCGCCCAATCTGCTTTTGGAGAAACATATAGGAAATTATTACCACGTCCACTGATCAAAACAGCACATTTAGCATGTTGCTTTACGAATTCAATAAGACGCTCCCCTCCTCGAGGCACTATTAGGTCAAGTTTTTCTGTTGGATTTCTCAAGAACTCTTGAGTTTGCTCTCGATTCATTTCCAGCATCTTAATCCAGTTTGTTTCAAGACCGTTTTCTTTCAATGCCTCATGCCAGCAGTCTACAAGAACTTTATTACTGTGGTATGCCTCTCGACCTCCTTTAAGTAAAATCTTGTTATTTGCCTTAAATGCAAGAACTGCTGCCTCAATCGTAACATCAGGCCGCGATTCATAAATAATCATGATCGTTCCAAAGGGATCCGTCTTATTGATGATCTCTAAACCTGAGTCTAATGTGATCGATGAAATCTCATTTCCAACAGGGTCATCCTGATCTTTAACCTCTCGGATGGCCTGGATCATTCCATCAACCTTTGAATCATCAACGACCAAACGATCGTATAGCGCCTGATCATCTCTTTCAAATGCCTCTAAGTCTTTCTTGTTTTCTGCAATTATTTCTTCTCTTCGTCTATCAATGATGTCCATCATCGACTGCAATACTTCGTTCTTCTTGTCTGTAGTTAAAAACTTCATAGTTTGTAATTTTCTCTTTTTAATTTATTCTGAAATAAACTTAGTTCCGACTTTCTTACCATTAACAATGTCAATGATAATATCTTCCTCTTTTCCATTCGCGATGAACGTAGGAATTTCCTTGTTCGCTGTTGATTTAGCGATCTTCAGTTTAGACTCCATTCCTCCTCTTCCTTCGCCTTCACCTTTGTCCGATTCCTGAACATATTTTTCAACATTCTGATCAACTTTAACGCGGTGAAGAAGTTCTGAATCGTCATCCTCAGGATGTCCTGTGTAAAGACCATCTATATCAGTGAGCATTATCAACATATCAGCATCCACCAATTCTGCCACAAGGCTCGCTAGCTCATCATTATCAGAGAACATCGACATTGTAAGTGAAACAGCATCATCTTCGTTGGCAATCGGAACAATTCCTTCTGCCAGCAATCCTTCATAACAATTGATCATATTCTCTCTATACTTTCCAGGAGCGAAGTCTCTTTTGGTCGCAAGAACCTGAGCACAACGCATTCCAAAATCATGGAACATTGAATAATAATGACGCATCAACCTTGGCTGACCCACAGAAGAAAATATTTGCCTACGAGTAGACGGATCTTCTGCAGCGCAATCTCCCAATACCTCTTTACCTGCTATGGCTGATCCAGAAGAAACCAGGATAGTTATAATATCACGCTCGTATAAATAAGCAATTTGACGAACCAAATTCTTCAGTATTGGCCCTACAATTCTGTTGTTTCTATTGGTCATTACATTAGTTCCAACTTTGACAACTACTCTTTTCTTAAAATTTTCCAAAACGTATAGATTATTGATTAGATTCTTCTCCTAACTCCACAGCACGGTCGAATGCCGCATATGCTGCTTCCTTAATGAGTTCTTTAATATTGTTATCATCCATTGAATCAAGTGCAGCCTGAGTTGTTCCACCCTTAGAAGCTACCCTGTCCATCCATGTTTGAGGAGTCAGGTTTGACTCGTTGAATAATTTCACAGCTCCTTCAAAAGTTGTACTCACTAAAACTCTTGAGTCATTGTCAGAGAAGCCCATTTTTTTAGCTGCTTCCAACATTGAATTCATGAAATAGAAAACATAAGCAGGTCCACTACCCGAAATACCAGTGGATTTATCTATAAATGCTTCGGAGTCCACGTGTATGGATTCTCCGGTGGTATCAAGTAGGTTTCTTACCATTAACAGCTCAACTCTTGAGACAGCCTCAGATTCTGTGAAAGAAGTTACTCCTCTACCCACTTTGGCGGGCAGGTTAGGCATTGTTCTTATGACTTTAGAAGCTCCTAAGGCCTCTTTAATGAAATCAATCTTTACACCAGCCATCAGTGATACGAATATCTGCTGGTTATTGATCATAGGTTTCATTTTTTTGAACAGATCCTCACAATGGTAAGGTTTTACCGCAACGAAAACGATATCTGCCTGAGGAAGACAATCCTCCAGCTTTTCAAAAACGTTAAATTCTGGATTTTCATTAAGTCGTGCGATTGTTTCGGCGCTCAGATCATGGATCATCAACTTTCTTCTGTTCAACAATGGCGATTCAGCCATTCCTTCTGAGTAAGTTAATCCCATGTTTCCACCACCAATTACTAAAACTTTCATTTGTTTCTTTTAAAAGGTTTGTATTATTTATAACCGTGTACTACAACTATTGTTCTATTGCACCCCTTATCTAAAACTATTTTGAATAAGTCGCCAACATGACATAAAGATATTCTTAAACAATTGATAATCAACGTTTTTCACTTAAAGCATTAAAAGTAAATTATGTCATGATAATTTGTCACCTTTCTGATATTATATTTTCTTGAGCACAATTTTTTCTGATTATTGTTATAAGGAAATCCAAATCAGTTACATTTACGTATATACATCAAAGATATTTTCGAAACGTTGAAAAACGAGCATTAACCATGAGTACAACAACAAAGAAGAAAAAATTACAATCACTTCAAAAAAGAGGTAGTTACCTATCTCAAGCACAGAATCAAATTAATCTTCTTGAAAAAGAGAAGCTTCACGGAACTAGGTTTTCTGAAAAATTAAAGGAACATGGTCAATTTCCTCTTAAACCAGATCCGCTAGAGATCATGCAGGTGAATGTAGGATACATGTGCGATCTTACTTGCGAACATTGTCATGTCGATGCTGGTCCCGATCGAAAAGAGATCATGACTCAGGAAACAATGGAACTCATATTAAAAGCCATTGATCAGGTAGGAGTGAAAACCGTTGATCTAACTGGCGGTGCACCTGAAATGAATCCTAACTTCAAATGGTTTGTGGAGGAGCTTTCAAAGAGAAATGTACATGTAATTGTAAGAAGTAACTTGACGATACTTGTTTCCAATAAGAATTTTAGAACTTATCCAGAATTCATGAAAGAACATGGAATTGAGATAATTGCTTCATTACCTTGCTATACGCAGGATAACGTTGATAAACAAAGAGGTTCTGGTGTCTTTAACCGATCAATCGAAGCTCTTCGTGTACTTAATGAATTAGGATACGGTAAAGAGGGTTCCGGATTAGATCTACACCTCGTATTTAATCCTGGAGGTGCAAGTTTACCGCCAGATCAAAAAGGATTAGAAAACGATTATAAAATTAGATTGAAAGAAGATTGGGGCATTGAATTCAATAATCTTTATACCATCACTAATCTTCCCATATCACGTTATTTAGATTTCTTATTGGCAGCCGATAAATATGAATCTTACATGGATACCTTAGTAAATGCATATAATCCAGTGGCTGCGGATAATGTAATGTGTAAGAACACTTTATCGATCGACTGGGAAGGATATATGTATGATTGTGATTTCAACCAAATGCTACAGCTGAAAGTGGCTGGAGATCGCCAACACATTAAAGATTTTAATCACAAGGAAATATTGAATCGCTATATCAAAATCGGTCAGCATTGCTACGGGTGTACAGCGGGAGCTGGATCGAGTTGTCAGGGTACAACCGTTTAATAATTTTTGGCGTACGATTTGATAAATAAGTAGTATAAATGCTTCAGAAGTTCACCATACCCGTTGTTTTTCTTTTGCTTGTAAGCTTTGGGTTTACGCAAGAAATATCCCCTGCTTATAAGAATATGATCGAACGGAAATACAATTTTCCAACTATTCCAGCTGATAGTGTTCAGGCTCATCTGACTGATGACAATTATATTCTTCTAGACACACGTGAGAACGAAGAATATGAAGTTTCGCATCTTCCCGGTGCCATTGATTTCGGATATGATCACCCAAACTACAGTGCCTTACCAGAAGCAGACACCTCAAAAACTATTGTGGTATATTGTTCGATCGGGGTGAGAAGCGAAAACATTGCCAAAGTATTGAAGAAAAGAGGCTTTACAAAAGTCTATAATATGTATGGTGGTATCTTTTTATGGGCTGATCAGTTCAGACCAATGGAGGACGATCAGGGTTCTTCTACAAAGAAAGTGCATGGATATAATAAGTTCTGGGGACGTTGGATAGAAAAAGCACCTGTTGTTTATGGAGAATAAAGTGTTACTCATATTTACGAAAAATCCAGAATTAGGAAAATGTAAAACACGCCTGGCAAAAACGCTAGGTGATGAGAAGGCATTGTCCATATATTGTCAATTACTAGAACATACAAGGACTTTTAGTGCGCGAGTAGATGCCGACAAACACGTATATTATTCGAGTAACATTCCAGAGAATGACCTTTGGAGTACTAATGACTTTGAGCGAAAACTACAATCAGAAGGAGATCTTGGAGAGAAAATGAGTTCGGCTTTTAAACATAGTTTCGAAGCTGGATATCGAAAGGTCGTAATTATCGGAAGCGACTGCGCAGAAATTAATGAACAGGATATTGATAAAGCTTTCGATGAACTAGATTCAAAAGATGTAGTTTTGGGACCCGCAATTGATGGTGGATATTATCTGCTGGGAATGCGTGAATTCTACCCTTTTCTTTTCTCAGATAAAAGTTGGAGCACACCTAATCTCATCAATGAAACGATTAGTGACCTCATCAAAAATGGGAAGAGTTATCAACTGCTCGAAGAAAAATCTGACATAGATTATGAAGAGGATCTAGAAAGAACGGGCTTCGTTTCTTTCGAATATTGATCACATCGGATCAACATCAATAATCAACCGAACTGGCTTATTAACGGAGCCTTCATAAAATTGATCAATCACTTTTTTGATGTGTTGCTTTACATTCTTTTGGGATGCCTTGCGTTCAATTTTTAATCGGATGACTTTGAGGTATTGATTTTGAACACGTTTAACGATGGGGAATTCTGGGCCCAACACACGACTTCCAAATACTTTCTTCAATCGGTCCGCTAGCTCATCTGCGCTACTCTCTACCTGTTCAGGCTTTCTATGTTTCAAGGTGAACTTGATGATCTTATAAAAAGGAGGATAAAAGTAATTCTCTCGTTCGATCAACTCTTGTTTATACATCCCTTCATAATCATGGTCTATGACATGCCTGATAATCCAATGATCAGGATCATAGGTTTGAATAACAACACGACCACGTTTAGATTTTCTTCCAGCTCTACCTGCTACCTGGGACATCAGTTGATAACTGCGTTCAAATGATCTGAAATCAGGACGATTAAGCATCATATCAGCATCAAGTACACCAACAAGTGATACATTATCAAAGTCTAATCCTTTGGTCACCATTTGAGTCCCTACAAGAATATCTATTTTCCGTTGTTCGAAGTCACTCAAGATCTGCTCATAACTATTCTTCTTACGCGTTGTATCGAGATCAAGGCGTTGTACTCTCACCCCAGGAAGTACGATCGAAAGTTCATCTTCTATTTTCTCCGTACCAAAACCGATCATTTTTAATCGATTACTCTGACACTTCGGACATGCACCCACAGGTGGAGTGAAGTAACTGCAGTAATGACACTTTAAAATATTTGTCTGTTTGTGATAAGTTAGTGAAACATCGCAGTTTTTACACTGAGGATTCCATCCACAAACTTCACAAGCCCAAACCGGATTATACCCCCTCCTATTTTGAAAGAGAATTACTTGTTCATCATTATCCAAAGACTCCTTTATGTGTTCTATCAGAAAGCTTGAAAAGTCTGATTGCATCGTACGTTCTTTCTTCTCTTTTCGAATATTCGCTGTAAAGATCTCAGGTAATTGAATGTTTCCAAATCTCTTCTTCAATTGGACAAATCCGTATTTACCTTCCTGAGCATTAAAGAATGTTTCCATTGCAGGAGTTGCTGAACCTAGGAGAACTTTTGCATCGTGAAAGGCTCTTAATACAATTGCTGTATCACGAGCATTATATCTAGGACTGGGATCATATTGTTTAAAAGAACTTTCATGTTCTTCATCCACTATTATCAATCCTAAATTTTTAAAAGGCAGAAAAACAGCACTTCTCGCTCCTAAGATGATTTGAAATTTCTCACCGGTTCCCTTCAACAGCTCGTTCCAGATTTCAACCCTTTCATTCTGATTAAATCGTGAATGATAAACCCCTATCTTCTCACCAAAGTATTTTGATAAACGGTTGATCAATTGAGTTGTTAACGCAATCTCTGGCAATAAGAATAAAACTTGTTTGCCTTTATCGATCTGCTCCTGAATAAGCTCAACATAGATCTCTGTTTTTCCGGAACCAGTTACACCATGCAAGAGTGTAACATCTTTATTTTCGAATGAATGTTTTATTTGCGATAATGCACTTTCTTGTTCCTCGGATAATGACTTGAAAGACTCTGTATCATTTCCTTCATCCGACAGGCGAGAAACTTTCAACCACTCTGTTACTAAAACACCATTCTTCTCCAATGTATTGATAGACGAAATTGAAGCACCATTATCTTCTAATTCTTTTCTCAATATTGGCTTGGTCTCACCATTTTTCAATCCTCCTAACTGAATCAACTTCAATAATGCATCTACCTGACTCTTTTTCTTCTTTTGATCAGAGTAATCATTTAATAAAACTTCCAAAGCATCATCATTGCTGTACTCTGCTGCCAGCGATACAAAAAGCTTCGTTTTTGGAGTGTACTTGTGCTTTAATTCCTCTTGCGTAATGATCACTCGTTTATCGATCATTGCTTTAATGATCGGCTGAACATTCTTTACCTCAAGAATATCGGCAATTTCTTTTAGATCTAGTTCTTGCTGTATTTCAAGCGCTTCAAAAACTTGATATTCTCTATCCGTAAGATGCTCCTGATTAACTTCGTGCTCAGGGTGTAAAAAAACCTTTGTTTCACTACCTAGTTTAAAGTTCCCAGGTAATGCTGCATTCATAACATCCCCCAACGGAGCCATGTAATAATCTGAAACCCATTTCCACAATTTAAATTGTTTCCCAACAATTATCGGTTCCTCATCCAAGATCGCACTAATATACTTTGACTGATATGCAGTAGGAACCTCTTCGTGTATTCGAACAATCAACCCGGTCTGAAGCTTTCCTCTTCCAAAAGGTACAACAACACGCACTCCTTTCTTTAGCTCATTATTCATTTCAAAAGGCACACGATACGTAAAGGTATTATGAATAGGTACTGGTAATAGTACATCAACAAAATATGTCTTCCTCTCCTCCACATTTCAAATGTAGTGAAAGACGTCTGAATACTGCTTTATTCGCTCCAATAATTCATCTTGTTACTCATTTTTAATTTACAACTATACTTTAGAAAATGCATCTCAAATGACAATTCTATGACGAAAAACTAAAAACTGACAATTGTCATATTTCACTTTGACCCGAGTCATATTTATTTCTTCTGCCTGTACATTCCTTTGCAGTATGGGAATTATATACATAATGTTAGTCGTGAGTCTCTTGTTAGCGCTCTTCTTTTTGTTCTCGTTCATATGGGCGAATAATACAGGACAATACGAGGATGATGTAACACCAGGAATTCGGATTCTCTACGACGATGAAGAAGTAAAAGAAAAATCAAATCAGAAATAATGGAAGTAACGCGTGTTAATTATGACAACAAGATCGTTAAGTACTTTGCTTATGCAACGATCATTTGGGGAGCAATAGGTATGCTCGTAGGGTTGATCGTAGCCCTTCAGCTTGCAGCCCCCGATTTTTTCAACGACTATTTAGGATTTAAATATCTTTCCTTTGGTCGGATCAGACCTTTGCACACAAATGCAGTGATTTTTGCATTTGTAGGTAACGGTATTTTTACAGGAGTTTATTATTCTATGCAGCGTTTATTAAAAACGCGAATGTGGAGTGATAAATTAAGTTACATCAACTTTTGGGGTTGGCAATTGATCATCCTATCCGCTGTTCTTACACTTCCTTTTGGAATTACAACAAGTAAAGAATACGCAGAGTTAGAATGGCCGATCGATATCGCTATAACCTTATTATGGGTTGTTTTTGGATGGAACATGTTCGCAACCGTACTTAATCGCCGTGTTAAACATATTTATACTGCGATCTGGTTTTACATTGCAACGTTTGTAACTGTAGCAGTACTGCATATTTTCAACTCTTTTGAGCTACCTGTGACTTTCTTAAAAAGTTACTCTTGGTACGCAGGGGTACAAGATGCTTTAGTACAATGGTGGTACGGTCACAATGCTGTAGCATTCTTCTTGACCACACCGTATTTAGGTCTGATGTATTACTTCGTACCTAAAGCAGCCAATCGACCGATATACTCATATAAACTATCTATTATTCACTTCTGGGCACTCATATTCATCTATATATGGGCTGGTCCTCATCACTTACTTTATACTAGTTTACCTGACTGGGCTCAGTCTTTAGGTGTAGTTTTCTCGATCATGTTGATCGCACCTTCGTGGGGTGGTATGTTAAATGGACTTCTCACACTAAGGGGAGCCTGGGATAAAGTAAGAGATAGTGTAGTTCTAAAATTCATGGTGGTTGCTTTAACAGCTTACGGTATGGCAACATTTGAAGGACCAATGCTTTCGTTGAAGAACGTTAACTCGATTTCTCACTTCACTGACTGGACAATTGCTCACGTTCATATTGGTGGTCTCGGTTGGAATGGTATGCTAACCTTTGGAATGCTTTACTTCTTATTCCCAAAACTATTCAAACGTGAATTGTACTCGAAGAAACTAGCAAATGCGCATTTCTGGATCGCAACATTAGGTATTTTACTTTGGGCTATACCAATGTACTGGGCTGGATTTAGTCAGGGATTGATGTGGCAAGAATTCAACCCAGACGGAACATTGGCTCATCCAGAATTCCTGGAAACTGTAAATGCACTGGCACCATTCTACGTGATGCGAGCGTTTGGTGGGGCAATTTATATAGTTGGTGTTGTTATGATGGGATATAACCTTTTCAAAACGGCTAAACTTGGTAATTTCTCTAACGATGAAGTTGTTGAGGTAACATCAACTCGCGATAAAAAGATCAATACAAAAGGAGAATTCTGGCATAGACCAATTGAGCGTAAGCCTGTTCGTTTGATGATCTTTAGTTTGATCGTGATCCTGATCGGTGGTGCTGTTGAGATCATTCCTACATTGACAGTTGAATCCAATATCAAATCAATTGCTCAGGTTAAACCACTGAAACCTCTGGAGCTCGAAGGTAGAGACCTTTACATACGTGAAGGTTGTAATAACTGTCACTCACAAATGATCAGACCACTACGTTTCGAAACAGAGCGATATGGAGAATACTCTAAAGCTGGTGAATTTGTTTACGATCATCCATTCTTATGGGGTTCTAAACGAACAGGACCAGACCTTGCGAGAGAAGGTGGATTGAGAAACGACTCTTGGCACTATGGTCACTTGATCATACCGAAAGAGTGGTCTCCTGGTTCGATAATGCCTGCTTATCCGTGGTTGGCTGAAGAGGAGCTAAATACAGAAGATCTTACTAAGAAAATCGCTGTAATGAGAAAACTAGGAGTTCCTTATCCGGAAGGATATGAGGATCAAGCTCAGGCAGATCTTGATAAACAAGCTACAGAAATAGCGACTCGCATTGTCAATGATCTGAAAAAGGAAAACAGTTCTGTGAAGGTTGAAGATGTGGCAGGAAAAGAGATCATTGCTTTGATCGCTTATCTGCAGCGATTAGGAACAGATATTAAAGCTGCGCCTGAATCAGATGACACTGAAGATGCTGAAGTTAAAATGACCGAAAAATATTAAGACAATGCTTAGATATATAAAACATAACATGGCTGAGATCGCAGGTATAGAAATATACCCAATTATCTCACTGCTCATCTTCGTACTGTTCTTCACGATCGTGATCTGGCGAACTATGCGAATCAGCAAGAAGGAAACAGCTCAATTCAGCAATATCCCGTTGGATGAGGATGAAAAATACTTAGGTAATAACGATCATAATAAGAAATCATGATACAATTAAAGAAAATAACATTCGCATTTCTGATGGTTGTGTTCGGATCAACACTATCACACCGGACAAATGCTCAGGACGGAGAAGCTCTGTTCAATTCTAAATGTAGTGCGTGTCACATCCTTGGATCTGATGGTACTGGTCCGAATCTTCAAGGTGTGAAATCCAGATGGGAAGGTGAAGAAGACTACCTCTATGAATGGGTACTCAATGCACCAAAAGTAATTGCTCAAGGCGAGAGTCAAAGAGCTCAGGCAGTCAAAGATTACAGTCCAACTGTGATGCCTGTTCAGAACGTAACTAAAGACGAAGCTAAAGCAATAATAGATTTTGCGGATAGCTGGGTAAAACCAGAAGGTCCAACAGAAGGCCCAGAGGTTACTGAAGTTATAACTGTTCCTGATTATAAAAAGAATCTCTCCATCTTCTATGGGTTGATTCTGGCAATCGCGGCAATTTCAATCGCGATTCTGATCATATCGAAGAGTACAGCTGCTCTGATAAAATCAGATCTTTTCAAACAGAAAATTGCTGAACAACATCAGGACAAAGGAAATGGAGGGTTAAAAGCTCTTCTTTTACTGGTCGGATTTTCCTTCTTATCGGGAACAGCAAGTGCACTAAGTTTTGATCCACCTGCAATGGCGGAAGACATCAATATTTGGGTATATATTGAAAAATCGGATTTGTATGTCTTGCTGATCATCACACTACTCTTACTTGGATTCTTGATGCACATAATCAATATGTTCTTCAAGGTGCTTAGAATTATCAAGCCAAAACCTAAAAAGTCTGCAGAAGAGGCTGCTCAAAGTAGCTTTACAAGAGTATTGACGGGTGCTGTACCTGTTGAGGAAGAAGATAAGATCGATCTAGGTCACGACTATGATGGTATACGGGAGCTTGATAACCCAATGCCACCATGGTGGTTAGCAGGATTCTTTGTATCCATCGTTTTTGCCGTTATCTATATGTTCCACTATCACATCTTAGGTACGGGAGACCTACAGTATACCGCTTATGAAAAGAACATGGAGCAAGCTCAAAAAGAGATCATGGAATATCGAGAAAAGATGGCTATGAACGTAGATGAAACAAATGCCACATTGATGGTAGACAATTCAGACCTTATGAATGGTAAGGCTCTATTCATGAATAACTGTACAGTTTGTCATACCGAAAATGGTGGTGGTTCTACAGGACCTAACTTGACAGATAATTACTGGCTCTACGGTAACGACATTAAGTCTGTATTTAAAACGATAAAGTACGGTAACTCTAATGGTATGCCACAACATGAATCTAAAATGAACCCTGTGGAACTGCAACAGGTAGCTTCTTATGTTTTGAGTCTAGAATACGTTAGTGTCGAAGATGGCGGTAAAGAGCCTCAAGGAGAGTTGATAGATAATGAAGAATCAACAGGTATTGATACAGATCCAGCAGTTGAAAATGACACAACGAACGTATCAAATGATACACTAAAATAATGTTTGAGTTGCTTACTTTATAAGTAGGTTTAAACATAGTTATATGAAAGAGCAGGAGGAGAATAATGAGGAGTTCAGAGATCATTTATCAACGATAGATGAGTCAGGAAAGAGAGTTTGGGTTTATCCAAAAAAACCTAAAGGACCTTATCATAGAAAAAGAGTTCTTCTTTCGGTTTTCCTTCTGGCCTTTCTTTTTGGGGCACCTCATATAATGATCGATGGTGAGCCGTTAATACTCCTAGGTATTCTTGAACGTAAATTTGTATTCTTTGGTCAAGTTTTCTGGCCCCAGGACTTATACATTTTCGCCTTCACCATGATACTGGTTATCGTATTCATTGTTCTGTTCACAGTTGTATTTGGAAGGATCTTCTGTGGATGGGTCTGTCCTCAAACGATCTTTATGGAAATGGTATTCAGAAAGATCGAGTATTGGATCGAAGGAGATTGGACGCACCAGAAAAAATTAAATAAACAACCCTGGAATCGAGAGAAGATCCTAAAAAAGGGAGCGAAACACGCTATTTTTCTTCTTATCTCATTTTTGATCGGAAATACATTTTTAGCCTATATAATTGGTTCTGAAGAATTGTGGAAGATCCAAACTGAACCAATCTCTGCTCACGTTGGAGGATTCATTGCAATGATCATTTTCTCTCTTTTATTTTATGGAGTGTTTTCATTCCTCAGAGAGCAAGTATGTACAACAATTTGTCCTTATGGTAGATTACAGGGAGTACTGCTCGATAAGAATTCAGTTGTTGTTGCCTACGATCATAAGAGAGGCGAAGAACGTGGTAAGCTAAAGAAGAATGAAGATCGAGCAGCACAAGGTAAAGGTGACTGTATCGATTGTCATCAATGCGTTAATGTTTGTCCAACCGGGATTGACATCAGAAATGGTACACAATTAGAGTGTGTAAATTGTACAGCGTGTATAGACGCTTGTGACAGCATTATGGAAGGTATCAATAAGCCTAAAGGTTTGATACGTTATGCTTCCGAGGCGAATATTGAAGGAGGCAAAAAATTCAAGTGGACAGGAAGAATGTCGGCTTACACTGCCCTACTCCTTCTACTAATCGCTATTTGGGGATTACTAATCGGTTCAAGAACAAACTTCCAGGCTGAGGTAACGAAAAGAAGAGGTTCCACTTACCAAACGCTTCCTAATGGAAACTACAGCAATATATACGAATTGAACTTGACGAATAAAACAAAGGACACTTTTGAAGTTACATTGAAATTGGAGGAAGGTGTTGAAGGAAGTATTGAAATGACCAATGAAACGTTTACTCTCCTTCCTGAACAACAAACGAAAGAAAACTTTATAATTAAGTTGGCACCAAAAGAATTAAAACATGGTCAGCGTAGGGTTGACTTGATAATATTCGGGGATGGAGATAAAATTCAAACAGTAGAAACAAGTTTTGTTGGACCGTTATTATAAATAATTAAGATATGAACTGGGGAAAAGGAATAGCATTAACGTTGATCGCATTTATTGCCTTTATTGTCACTCTTGGAGTCAAAATGATGAGGGCGGACGCTGACTTAGTCAGTGAAGACTACTATATCAAAGAGGTAAAATATGGTAATGAGATAACAGCTCAGGAAAATGCAAGATCAGCTCAGGTAAAATTAACAAAAGACGTTAGCAACGATGGAGTCATGTTCTCAATTGATCAAGCAACGATAGCATCAGGCAAGCTCAAGCTAATAAGATCAAATGACCCTGGAATGGATGTGAATGTTGATCTTAAAGGGAAGAATGTGTTCATCGATCAAGAGAAACTAAGTTCAGGAAAGTACGATGTTGTAATCGATTGGAATGACAAAAACAAATCGTATCAAGTAAGAGATGTTCTATGGATTCCTTAATTCAAATCATATTGATAGGTGGGTTGCTAGGACTTGTTTCGAATTTACACTGTATTGGCATGTGTGGTCCAATTGCCATGGCCCTGCCCCTAAACAGATCGAGTAAGCTGAAAGTTGTTGGGGGAATTTCGATCTATACGATCGGAAGAAGCCTTGGGTATGCAGGACTTGGGTTGATCGTTGGGCTCATTGGGTTAAGCGCCAATCTTTTAGGTGTACTGCAATGGCTAAGTATATTTACAGGTGTATTCATATTGATCTATGCATGGACAGGATATATCAGTGGAAAAAACAGCAATCTATTCATCAACAAACTTTTGATGAAGACAATGGGTAGATTGATGAAACGATCAAAAAATCGAAGTAACCTAAAATTATTGAGCATTGGATTTCTCAATGCCTTCTTACCATGTGGAATGGTATATGTTGCTCTTTTAGGAGCTATGAACACAGGAGGGATTCAAGGATCAATTATTTACATGATCGCTTTCGGGATAGGTACCTTACCTGGATTTATTTTCTTGGGTGTCTTAAAGGATCAATTAAAGAAAATTAGTCTATTTCGTAAAAAAACGGTACTGGCCACTCTAATATCAGTCGTTGGAATTTTCATGATCTTGAGAGGACTTAATCTGGGAATTCCTTATATCAGTCCAAAAGTAGAAATGATGGTTTCAAAAAACCAACCTGAAAGCTCTAATACCGAGAAAGCTAAGGAGATAACGATAGAAGCTGAACTGTCGTGTTGTTCCAATTCAAAAGACGAATGTGAGAAATAATAGTACAAGTGGTTTACGAACGGAACTAATTTGTACTATTTTTGAAAAAAAAACATTATCATGGAAAATCTATCTCAAGAAGATTGGAAACAAAAACTTTCGTCTACTGATGATGCAATTATTCTGGATGTCCGAACTCCTCAGGAATGGGCAGAAGGGATCATACCAGGGGCAGAAAAACTCGACTTTCTTGACTCATCGAATTTCATGAATGAGATAAAAGAAATGGACAAAGACAAAAACTATTTTGTCTATTGCCGCAGTGGAAACAGAAGTGGTCAAGCTTGCCAGATCATGGATCAACTTGGATTCAAAGGAGCATTCAACCTTATCGGCGGAATGATGGAGTGGCAAGGTGAAACTGAATAAATCACCAACATGGAAGTAAATCTAAGTACAGCTGATAGGGTAATCAGATTTCTACTATTTGTGTCTGCAATGGTACTTTTTCTATTTGAGATCGTTACGGGGTGGTTAGCCTATACATTAGTAATCGTTGGAACGATATTTCTTCTGACTAGCTTAATGAGCTTTTGCCCGATTTACAAAGTATTAGGGATACGATCCTGTAAGAAGTCAACGTAAAGCATTAATAAAAAAAGCGGATGATGATCATCCGCTTTTTTATTCAATTATGTTTTTCTTAAGGTGTCACATTTCCTTTGATCGTAACTCTTTTTGTCGATCCTGGAATATTAGCCGTTACAGTAACTGATTTTGAAATAGGTTTACCTTCCTGACCAGGCTTTGATGTAAATGTAACCTCAAGTTCGCCAGTTTCTCCAGGCATAATGGGCTCCTCTGGCTTATTAGGAACAGTACAACCACATGAAGCTTTCGCATCATTAACGATCAATGGCTTGTCACCTGTATTCTTAACTGTAAATGTCGTAGAGACCGGCTCACCTTTTGGAATAGTACCAAAATCACGAGTCAAAGGAGTTATCTCCATAGTCGTTTGCTTTGCAAGACGTTCCTCCTTTTCTTTTTCTCGCTGCTTTCTCCTCTCCTCTGCTGCTTTCTGAAGTTCCTCAACATTTTCCGTATCTGCAGCCAAAAGAGATCTTTTCTCTCCATCTTTCACTTCGATGTCAACATCCGTAGATTCTTTACATGCAAAAAGTGTAACCGAACCAACAAGAACAAAAAGTAGTTTTCTCATAATAATCATCTTTATTTACAAATATATAAATCAGATTTATTTCTATTTACCTTTCAACAAGTTCCATTTTATCATAGCGACCATCCTTTAATGATTGATACGCCTTCATAAAAATTTCGTTCTTCACATTGAAAATTTGGTAAAACGCTGAGTAATCCCATATATTTTGGGCGATCGACGCTTTTAATCTTATCTGAAGTAGATCTTTACTTATATTATAATCTTCTTCAACAAAAGTCAAATTAGTATCTGCCTTCACTGCATAACCGAAGAACTCATTCATAAAATCTTCGTCCGTTTCAAAGTCTTCTTTAAAGGCTTGAACATTCTTATAATCATTCAAAATATCGTCTCTGTTATCATTAGCATAGTCTAGAGAAAAACGATTTATCACACCCGATCTACTTAGCTTTTTGTAAAATTCAGAATATTCCAAAGTGTCAAGAGGAACAAATATATCTGGCATTATTCCTCCACCACCGTAAACATTTCTCTCCTTAACAAGAGTCTTATGCACTAAAGAGTCTGGAAGATCTATACTGTCACGGTGCATCATTTCTCCATTCTCATATCTTTCGATATAATCACGGCGATAGTCATCCAAATCATCGTATGGCTTCTGAATAAACCTTCCACTTGGGGTATAGTATCTAGCTATGGTAAGACGTAATTGTGCTCCATCAGATAACTCGATTGGTCGTTGTACCAATCCCTTTCCAAAGGATCTTCTTCCAACGATCATACCTCTGTCCCAATCCTGAATCGCTCCAGATAATATTTCACTGGCAGATGCTGAACTTTCATCGATCAACATTACCAGTCTACCTTTTTCGAAATTCCCTTTTCGCTCTGCTTTAAGAACACTTTTTGGTTGACGTCTACCTTCAGAGTAAACGATCAATTTATCACCTGATAAAAATTCATCAGCTACATGTTTCGCTCCATATAGAAGTCCCCCTCCATTTCCTTGAAGATCGAAAATGAGGTCTTTCATTCCTTCTTTCTTTAATTCCTTTATTGCGTCACGTACTTCTTCCTCTGTAGTTCTTGAGAAGTTTGTCAGCTTCAGATAACCTGTAGTTTTGTCAACCATGTATGCACTAACAACAGAGTGAACTGGAATTTTATCCCGTGTAACTGTAAATTCAAGCAGCTCTTTCTCTCCCCTATCGATTTCTACTTTAACTTTCGTTCCTTTCTCGCCCAAAAGTCTTTCGCGGACTCCTGAATTACGCAGACCTACTCCAGCAACAACCTCATCATCTATCTTGATGATCTTATCACCAGCTTGAATACCTATCTTCTCGGATGGACCGCCAGGTATAGGATTAACGACTAATAGTGTGTCACGTAAAATATTGAAGCGTATTCCAACTCCTACGAAACTACCATTGATCCTTTCATTGGCTTGCTGCACTTCTTCTGCTGGAATATATGTTGAATGTGGATCCAGTTCTTCAAGCATTGATACTATCGCTGCTTCACTGATCTCTTTATTAGGAACTTCATCGACATACATTCTGTCTATGTATGTGTAAACCTCATACATTCTGCGCATGTCAGGATCCTCCTGACTAAAAATGCTTCCAATCAGAACGACAGAAAATATAATTGTAAGTGTATTTTTCATAAACGTTAATTTGATATAACTGTGCAAAAACAAGTCCAAAAGGCTTGCTACACAAGCTAGAACGCTAAAGATAAGGATTTGTTTCTTCTGGATATGCTAATAATTGCTAAAAGTCGAACAGAAGGGTATGAACGGACAATAGAGATTTATTCTGGAACTATAATTGTGATATACACAGTAAAATGTTGAAGTTATAATTAGGAAAGACTGAATACAAAAACAAAAAATCACTTATTTCGCTAAGTAATATGCGTATTGTTCTTGCCTTAATATTAATCTTTTTGACCTTGGACTCTGCCAAGACTCAGGTTCTAGCATTTGATGAACTTGAAATGAGGTATGATCAAGGACACTACAAAAATGTTTATAGAAAAGCTAGAAGACTTTTAGACAAGCCCCAATACGACTTTTCTTACCTTCCAGAGTATTATATTGCATTAACGAAACTTCAACTAGCTCAGAATGATGTTTGGTTAAAACGTCATAAGTACGCAATAGTTGAAGCGAAAAGGACTTTTGAAGAACTGCAATCAACTCATGAAGGCAGAGATTTACTAAAGAGCCATGAATATGAAATTAGTAGTCTGAAAAATGATCTTCGTATTTGGTTAGGAGAATTAAAACTTCAAGGAAAAAAGGAACAGTTCGAGCTAGTTAACAACATTTTAAATGATGTTTTCGACGATGTTCCCAATGTTATGGATCTACCTGAAGACAGAATAGATCCTGACGAACAAATCCAAGTGGAAACTTCCAATTCTTCAATTAGATCGGACAATCGAACGAAGGTGCTTGAAGGCGCTGAGAAACTCCTAGGTGTACCATACAAATGGGCTGGGAACGATCCTTCTGGTTTCGATTGTAGCGGATTCACATGTTATGTATTCGAAAATCAAGTTGGTAAAAAGATCGATCGCAGAGCTGCTGATCAATATAAGTCCTCAACGAAGATCAAGCGTAAGCATGTAAAACCAGGAGATCTTATTTTCTTTAAAAACGGATCGAGCATTTCACATGTTGGAATAGTCTTTTCAACTAACAACAACAGTATTCAAATGATCCATGCTAGCACGTCGGTTGGAATTTCTATAGTTGATATCTACCAGTCATCGTACTGGAAGCAACGAATTGCAGGGTTTGGAACTTACCTAGACGACTAAATTGATCGCATTCTGCTAACCAACGCCAAGAAAAACAAGAGACTTGTTACTAATGCAACAGGAATAAGAATATACATTGAGCTCAGTATATTCGTTTCTGCGATAACTAAAATCCCCATTGTAAATAGAAGTATTGCGCTAGAAACACCGCAGACATTCGTGAAATTAACCTGGGAATATCGAAAGAACATAGTTGCTGATAACACTCCAACCCCTAGTTGGAGTAATGTCAACGAAATGTAATTTCGCCAAAACATCTCCATGAGATCGGCATCAAAAATGGCTAACAAAGGAATCAAAGTGGGTAAAAAAGCAACACTATATACCAGAGAATTAAGTAATTTGCTTTTCACTTCATTTAACTTAAAAAAATAGGCAATTGAAAACGAAAGAGTAAGTGCTGACGAAAGAACCAAGTAGGGAGTTAATATCAATGACATCAGAGGATCAGTCAGAATAAACATGACCATCCCAGTAGATACGATAAGTGATAATAGAGCTAATATTCCGATAATTCTATTCATTGAATCAATTCGTTCCGCTAAATATACGCAATTATTTCTGGTTATTTAAGACGTTTGCAGCAACGACAAGTTCCCACAAAGCTCTGGAACCAACAATAGCATCCCATTCATTTACACTACCAACCTCACAGAGGTCAAAACCGATGATCTTTTTACCAGAATCGACTAATTGAGCAAATAGATATCGAATCTCTTCTAGTTTAAAGCCTCCGGGAACAGGGGTCCCTGTATTCGGACATAACGATGGAGATAATCCGTCAATGTCAAACGAAATGTAAACAAGGTCAGGTAGTTCGGCTACAATGTCATCAACTTGGGCTTTCCAATTCTGACCATTAAACTGCTGATCTTTTAGCTGCCAATCAAAGAATGTAATGATCCTATCATCTCTATTGATCTTCTCAACTTCATCTAATGAAACATCTCGAATACCGATTTGTACTAGCTTTGAAACGCTTCCAACTCTTTCCAGCACATTATAAAAAATACTTGCATGAGATTGATCAAACCCTTCGTAAGATCGTCTAAGATCTGCATGAGCATCGATCTGTAATATCCCAAAAGACTCATACTTTTCTCCCAAAGCTTCTATCAGACCTAGTGGCACACTATGCTCTCCACCCAGAACTGCCGGGATCTTATTTCTGCCAATAAGTTCTGATACTTTTTCTTTAAGTGCATTTCTTAAGTTATCATGTGCTTCATTGGCGGCTGCCAGGAAAAGGGAATGTTCCGAACTTTCCTGTATCTTTCCTCCCGCTTCAAGATGATCGATATAATCACGACTGGCTGGAGTCATTTGATCATTTATATCAAGCATATCCTCTGAGATCGGCGTCATAAATACTTTAATTGACGCACCTTTCTCATTGAGTGGATGAAAAAAATCCAATTGTGTAGATGCATCTAATATTTTCTCTGGCGCTCGACTTGTACCTTTTCGATAAGAGGCTGTTAGATCCCAAGGCATTGGGATGATTACTATTTCAGCATCTTCTTCACTGACCTCAAATCCGAAAACATTACCATTCTTGATCCCAACATCACTATTTAACTCACTCATCCTTAAGCAGTGTTTTTACGAAGTTAGGCAAGGCTAATGAAGCTCTATGAATAGAAGAATTATAATATCGAAGCCCTTGTTTTTCAACAAACTCATCCACTCCAGCTTCATAAATATCGTCAAGTCTCATCATTCCGTCTTTTAACCCGATCTGGAAACTCCACATTCCTGTAGGGTAAGTAGGTACATAGAAAAGTGAAACGTGAGCATTTTCCGATCCAAAAATACCTTTTATCGCATGATGTAGCTCAGCGAAAGCATTTTCATTAAACTTTGGAGATTCCCCTTGAGCCACAAGGATTCCTCTATCGTTTAATGCGTTATAGCAATTTTTATAAAAATCTACTGTAAACAAACCTTCTGCCGGACCTACTGGATCAGATCCATCAACAATGACAAGATCGTAACTTTCAGCCTCCGCTTTCTTAACGAAATCAATACCATCTCCAACAATGACATTTAAACGTTCATCATCAAATGCAGCAGCTATTGTTGGTAAGTGTTTTTTACAAGCTTCGATCACCTCACCATCTATTTCAACCATAGTGACCTCTTCGACCTGATCATGTCGCAATACTTCACGAACAGTTCCTCCATCTCCTCCACCGATCACAAGGACTTTTTTGATATCTCCATGCGCAAATATTGAAGGATGAGCGATCATTTCGTGATAGTGAAACTCATCGTTTTCCGTTGTCATGAACATATCATCCAATGTCAACAGTTTTCCATATTTAGGGGATTCCAAGATACGCACACGTTGATATGGAGTTTGAACATCATGGAGTACCTCACCTGTATATCTTAACGAAAGTGCTTGATTTTCGTCTTTATCAGTAAACCAAACATTCCGAGTATACATGTCTGGGTTTTTCCATTCGTCAGCCTTCTGACGCATTGTTGATATATCGAAATCATTTCTTGTAAGGAGATTCTTCGATCCCCTCTTCATTTCAATTGCCGAATATGAAGCTGATTTGAAACATTCCTTAAGATAATCGAATGAGATCCATGCGTCCATTTCCCCGCATGTAAAAAGGTCGACAGCGGCATAACCATACTCAGGCCAGGTATGGATCGCTAAATGACTTTCTTCAATTACAACAACACCAGATACTCCGTAAGGAGAAAAATGATGGAATGTTGAGTTTATAACTGTTGCACCAGCTTTTGTAGCTGCTTCAACCATGTCTTTCTCAATTCTTGATACGTCATTCATGATCTCTGGTTCACACCTCATGAACTCAACTAGAATATGATTTCCTAATGCACTCATTTATGATATTAATTTTGGTACGAAATTATGTAAAAAGCTTAGAATATTTAGCATAACATAATTATTAAATCAGCGTTTAAAAAGAGGAAGGTTTTCTTTTACTTTTTCTCGTAACTTTGTTATTCTGAATGAAGGTTTGACCAATGGGAGTAATACAAAGACAAAGTATAAAAAGCAGTATCGTAAGTTATACTGGAGTAATCATTGGGTTTCTTTCTACTTTATTCATCTACCCTCTTGATTGGGAGCTTTATGGAAGTATTCAATATTGGCTTACGAGTGCTACAATACTCGCCCCAATATTGAGACAAGGAAGTACTGCTCTTGTTAGCAAATTCTATCCTCACTTTAAAGAAAATAGTATCACTGGATTTATTGGTATGATCCTCTTGTTGACAACTTTAACGATCTTAGCCATGACGATTCTCATTCTCGTTATTGCTATAATTCTTTATGATACTAGTTTCTTTAATAAACTTGAGATTCAAAGTCAGAACCTGATCTATGTCTACCTTCTTTCAATTGCTATTATTTATTCCTCAATTTTTCAATATCATTCAGCTAATTTAAGACGTATTGTAGTACCTGATGTTATTTCAAAAATAGGTCTTAAGCTTATCAACGTTTTTATCATTCTTTCTGTTTATTTCAACTTTATGGATTCTGAATGGTCCGCCCCTGTACTTGTTATATTCTATTTGATAACAACGGTTATAATGTTCGTTTATGTTTTAACCATAGGAGATGTGGATATTCGAGGATTTAAGTTTAAAAGTATCTCGAAAAGTACCAAAAAAGAAATCGCTAGATACTGGCTATTCGGTGGACTCAATTACCTAGGTATACTTTTGGCGTATAAAATCGACCTTTTTATGATTGGTACTTTTGTAAATAAAGTATCCGTAGGGTATTACAGTATTTTTTTATTCATGAGTAATCTCATGATCATACCTATGACATCCATCAACTCGATTTCAGGTCCAATCATTTCCGAAAGTTTTGAAAAGAAAGATTTTAAAAACATAAGTGAGATATATAAGAAGAGTTCCAATAACATTTTAGTTTTTGGAGTGATCATTTTTCTACTAATCTGGGTTAATATTTATTTCGTGACGGAAATCATGAGTAACGGTGAAGATCTGGTTCCTTTTGTTTCTATCTTCTTATTTCTTGGTTTAGCAAAAATTCTTGATCTCATGACGAGTATAAATAATTTGATTATGATCTACTCCCCTTGGTACAGTTACAATCTATTATTTCTATCGATCATGTCTATAATTAATTTCGTACTTAATCTGATCCTCCTAGAAACTTATGGAATTACCGGAGCTGCAATAGCTACTTTGATCTCTGTTTTTCTTTTCAACACAATTAAAACAGTTTTCATCTATGTCAAACTCAAGATTCAGCCAATCTCAATAAATACATTTAAAATTTTAGCTGTTTTCTGTGGTGGATTAATAGCAACTTCATATTTACAAGGCATGACGCTGATAAATGAATTTGTCAGTATAATTATTTATAGCACATTGATCTGTGTTACAATAATTCCTATCTTCTATTATTCCAACGCATCGCCTGAACTCGGGGGAATTTTAGATAAATTGATCAAAAAAATTAAGAAATAATCAGATTTCTACCTCACTCAAAAGTTGATAATACAATTCTTGTTGCCAAGTATAATTAAGATTACCATTGTGCCATAGGATTGTCATCTCACCTCGAAACTGTTGAACCTGTTGAAATACTTTCCTAAAGTCATTAATTAGGTCAGTAGAAGATTCCATGTAAGGTGTTTCCATAAATAAAAGAGGAGTCTCAGTTAAAGATATTTTCTCACGCGACAAAAAATCAAAAACAGGAAAGCTTTCGCAGATTCCATTTCTAAAACCTGCTTTGTGCGAATAGATCATAGTGCTATCATTCTGAAATCCATTCAAAACCTGACATCTAAACGTTTCAGGCATTTCAAAACGCAAATAATGTTGGCGCACTAAATCTAATCTAAGATCAAGGTTTTTCTCAAGGTTTTCCTTTTCCCGTTTCATTAATGATTCATCCTTAATGGCATCAAATCCAGGATGAAGACCAAACTCAAATCCACTTTGTTTCAAGTGTTTTATTTGATCCTGATAAGCTTTAGATGATAGATCATATCTATTTTTATCATATTTACTTTTTGCCAGAGTGGTTTTAAAGTAAATGATCTTTCTGGAAACACTTCTATTATTTAAGCTATTTGAAACAAAATTTAAATTATTAAATGGGTCCTTTTTGGAGTTTAACAAACTCTCAATATATGTCCGCGTATCCCTCAATAAATCGCGAATCCTTCCACGTGAAAAATTATAGAATACATAATTCAAATAAATTCTCGGAGAAAACCATCTTCTTAACTGATCAATATCATAAGTGATATTCACCGATAATTGATTATTGTTTCGAGGTAACTCTAGACCCATGTATCTAAAGATCAAATAGAGTAAGTTCGCATATTCATTAACTACTGGACGCTCATAAAACCCATTCTTAACGCTCAGTGCAAGGGAGTAATCAAACCTGCCGAGTGGATCTTTTTTGTCTATTACATGTTCCTCCCACCTTGACAACATGAAGAAAGTACTTCCGATGACATCAATTCCTATTTTTGTCTTTTGCTTTTTTAAGTCAAGTTGAGGAAGACCATAGATCAATTCACAGTCTACTTTTTCATTTCCTATTTCAAACTCTACAGTTTTAGTACTTTTTGGAATGTTAATTGACGAATACAGTTTATCAATTTGATCAGATACAAAAAAAGAATTCTCAATACTGATCTCTTTATCTCCAAAGACTATCTTAAAATCCTTAGTTTGAGAAGTAACAAATTCAATTTCTAAACCACATAATTGTCTCAATAAAATTTCAAAAGAATACTTTACTTCTTCTTCACAAATAGTCGGTATGAATACTTTTATCTGACTCAAATCAAACTTTTATAAAATTCATCAAGTTTTTTTTCATATGGTGTCAAAGAGTATTTTTCGTATAAGACTTTATTAGCATTCTCCCCCATACTTTTTACTTGATCAGAATTATCTGCAAGATATTCAAGAGCTGAAACTAAAGAATCATGAGAACGTATATCGAAAACCAATCCAATTCCATTCTGCTCAACAATTCTTTGTTGTGGTTTACAATTGGAAACTAAGAGGCAAAGCTCCCCATACATATATTGATAAATTTTATTTGCTACTCCTGATTCATGTTGAGGATTAATGTGTAAAGGAGAAAGGCCAACGTCTGAAATGTCCATGTAAGAATCCATGTTTTCCAGAGGGACCCATGAAATATACTCGATCATATCTGATTTGATTGTATTCATTTTCCTGTTGAAAACAACTTTATCACCTTTATCTAAAGGTCCTATTATTAACAACTTCAGATCATCCCTTCTCTTTTGTATATCTATGAAAGCATCCATAACATCTAGAATACCTCGTCGAACACCTACACTTCCAAAATACATGAATGTCATTTTATCTGATCTAGAAATTCCCTCGGGTTCCTTGAATACTGAAAGATCTGGGATGTTTGGTAAAGTCATCAATTTTCGATTCTTTAAAAATGGATAGCGGCTTCTGAGATCTTCTCCAAAATAATCGCTCAGAACGATTAAACCATCGGCTTGTTCTAAATATTCCGCCTCTAGTTCTTTCCATTTTTCGGGAAATGTCACCCATCTTCTTATTGGTTTATTAACCCAGCTATATGATGTATAGGCGACTGGATAATTCTCGTGAAGATCAAGAATGAGCGGTATTGTTTTTCCAGTTTTTTCAATACCTCCCTTCACGGGTTTCGCCATATACAGATCATGAGTATGGACGATGTCAATATTTCTGGATTTTAAAAATTTATATGTTGCTTTTTTCCATAAATTTCTATAGAACGGCAAAAGCAAGTTCAGAAAAACTAAAATATTTTTTTTAAGTTGAGAGATCTTAATTCTTACAACTTCGAAATCATATTCTACTTCTGATTTTCGTCCTAGATCAAAACAAAGAACAGACACATCATAACCTAGCGACCTGAGCATTTTAATTTCCTTTAGGACACGTACGTCACTATCAAGATCGTTATCGACTATTACACCAACCTTCATTTTAAATTGAATATCCTAGTTTAGAGGAGGTATCTCCACAAATAGACCTTACCTTTTCTTTGTCAGCTTCAGCCCATTCTTCGAACTTTTTAAACTTAGCAGTTTTTTGAACGTTTACTCGCGCATTTCTTCTTTTTTGAATTAAACCTTCAGAAATCGAAGCACCGCAAAACTGAAACATTTCAGATAAATTAGTACTGTTCCATTTATTAAAGGATAATGTGAACTGTTGATTCGAAGGTACCGTTTCGAGAAAATTAAGGATCCATTTATTTGTCTCATTCCACAACCAGGAATTTTTTTGAATTAAATCATATTCAGACCATTTATCAAAGTGAAAATCACCTTGATCTGGTTTGATCCTATTTAGTTCAGAAGAGTTCTCTGCATCGTACCAGTCTCTTTCCATACCAGACTTGATAACCTGTCCAGGGTTACGATGTAAATGAACAAATTTCGCTTTGGGAAAAATATCTCTTATGACTTCTGCAAAAAAGGTTTGTCTACTATCTGTGAAGATTAAATTCTTGTTCACTTTCAAAGCCTGGTTGAATAACTCCTCTCTTCCTCCTAAGAACATTTCTCTTAACAACTGTTTCTCACTATTGCTAGCTTTGTTGAAATCATAATTATAGCAGATTCTCGCTTGACTTCTCATCACAGGTATTGGATGATGCAGAGACACAACAGATTCATCAGTTGAAATGATCTCATCAATCCATTTTGTCCCACATCTACCAGTAGAAAGAATGAAAACAGGAGTCATGTCTTCAAAAGATCTTCTTGTCTCAAATAAATCAACGTTTTTTTGCTTCTTACCAAATATTCTTCTTAAAAATAAATGGTGATATGACAGAGGAGAAATAAGATTTATCAATTTCATTTTATTATTGTTATCACCGTATCAAATTTAATATTCGATCAGATATTTCTTTGTGACCATCATAATTGTAATGAACACCATCGGGGAAATGGTCTTTAGAGTTTAGATCCCTTACATCTACAAAATCAATGCTCCTTTCTTCTGATATTTTTCTGAGTATATCGTTATACACTTTGTAGTTACTTATCGTACCAGGAAGTTTCTTTTCAATACGCTCATTTCCTGAATTTATACCTAGAATTATGATCTTCGAGCAAGTATCCTTATTAATATGATCTAAAATCTCATTTATGTCCCTCTCAAATTTCTTTTTACTTGTCCATGCACGTTTTCCTCTCAATTTAACTATAAATGGTCTTAAGACACCTTTAAATAGTGCACCATGCAGAAGATTAAACAGATGATATGATACTTTCCCTTTCTTTTTAACGGATATCAAATCAGAATACCACAAGGGAATTTCTCGAGTTGGGGCATCAACTGCTCCAAGATTCAAGATAACTACCGAAGCACCGGATGAACTGATATCATCCTTTAGCCTTAGAATATCTCTGGTTATAGCTCGTGTAAATCCTTTATTTTCAACAATCCATAATGAATCATCTGATTCATCCTTATTCAAATAAGTCTCGATAAGACTAGCATAATTGAAGTTATAAGACCTTTCCCTTCTGGGAGGCCTTACCCTCAGGGCAACAGAAGATCCAACAATTAATACTCTTCTTATCTGCATATTTCTCTATAAAAAGTCATGAATAAATCAGAGAATTTAATCACTTAAAAATTAGTCTTCCTTACTTGCAAGAATAAAATCCTTCACAAAGAAAACTAAGGCAATCAATAGAATTAATATCGACCCAACTAGAGATATCGTATTCGCCTGATGATATTTCGGTTCTTCAAATTTCATAACTAATTCATAATTACCTTTTGGCAACTCTATACCTCTCAGCAAATAATTCACTCGATTGATTGGCACTTCCTCTCCATTAATATATGCTTTCCAACCATCTGGGTAGTAGATTTCAGAAAAGACAGCGAACTGATTATCCGTAACATTAACATCGTACTTGAGTTTATTCGGCGCGTAGGATGTCAATTCAATATTACCTTCAGCTGAAAAAGTTAAAGAAGACATCCCTTTTGATTCTTCATCTCCGATAACGGCTTCATCTCGAGGCGAAAAATCATGAACTTTTCTCACTTCCAATAATTTCTTAAAGCTATTAGTGGTATCTTTTTTCAGTTGTTCCAATGGAATCCAGTTGCGTTGACCATTTATATCCTCAGCGTATATAACATCTACTCCAGACCTTTTTACTTGAGATAGGTCAATACTAAGTGAATCAGGTCTTAACAGAAACACGTTCTCTCTTCCTGAAAGAGTATCTAGGCTCTTTTCATTACCATTCACTACAAGTTTTGAATCCGATAAATTTTCGATCTGATATAGATTACCCAAAGCTAATAATTCATCATTTGGATGCTCTTCTACCATTAATTCCTTAACTAACCAAGCATTTCCTAATGCTCCGGGATTCGTTCGTGCTGAATTTTGTTGAATAAAATATTTTACGTTCAACATATTGAGCACATCCATATTACCTTCACCAATATGAAAATTCATCAAGTTCTGAATTCTTCTCAGTTTTGCTCCATGATATCCATTTAGTGATTTATGGAAATAGGATGACCTAGAACTATTAAATCCTCCTCTTGGTTCATAGACACGATAATTCGTGTTCATATTTAATATCTGAAACTTTTTTAACCATAATTCATCCTGGTTAATTCTCGATCGTGGACCAGAGCTCACCATGCTTCTAGCTTTATCAACTTCTGACTTAAGTTCTGGATTCTTTTCAAGCTCTTGAGCCAATATTTCTTTGTCAGCTTTTGTTGGTGATAAAGGGAAGTCAAACTTGGACTCCGGAACCCAATACTCGTAATTTGTTCGACCTGTTTTCTCATTATTCAGGTAGTTTAGATCAACCATGATGAGATCGATCAAAACCAGCCCTGATAATCCAATTATCAAAACTTCTTTAGGTACTTTTAAATAAATATATACAAGGATAAGACCTATGCCCAGAAATAAAAATAGAATAGATCTCAACATACTTTGTCTGTAAATCTTTTCTCGAACTACAGTTAAAGCGCCGAATTGCTTATCTACTCTCTCAACTTGTTGCGCAACTAATTGATCAACCTGCTGTGGGTTATTAATATCAATACCATTCTGCTGAAGACGCTGAGGATCCTCATTCATTATCTGTTGGCGAACCTGAGATTCATAATTATAGATAAAATCTTGTTCTCTTGGTGATAAATATCCATCGCCTAACCCAGAAAAAGTTAAAATGAATAATAGCACAACTAAGGACCCTGAACCAACGAAAAAGGGTTTGATGTTTTCCTTGATTGCCTCACGTTCTTTTATCAGTTTACTCAAGAATAAAACGCCCAACAGCGGTATGATCAATTCAACGACCGCCAAAATAATTGTTACTGCTCTGAACTTGTTATAACCTGGAACATATTCAATAAAGAACTCAGTAAGACCCATGAAGTTTTTTCCCCAGGAAAGCATCAGCATTAATATGGTCACCAAAGCTAATCCCCACTTCAGAGGGCCCTTTAAGTAGATCATACCTAGAACTGCCAAAAAGAAAACAATGATCCCAACATAAACCGGTCCCGACACAAAAGGTTGGGCACCCCAGTAAACGTCATTTTCCGCGACTAAACTGGCTTCCCTGCGAATATCAGGATCTCTTAAAACGTCTGAGAATTGAGAAGACTTGATCGCACCATTAGACCCACCTTTTACATAAGGCGATACTAAAGTCATAGACTCTCCTATCCCATAGCTCCATTGAGTAATATAATCTTTATCCAATCCGCTAGTCGAATTCCTCTCTGATGAAGTGCCATCCACATTGATCGTGATATCGTTCCCTCCCCTTATTGTGTGCTTAGCATAATCATTTGTAAGCGATATATTTCCATAATTTATAGCTGCAACTATGATGTAAGAAACTATTATTCCGATAGTTGCCTTCAAAAAGTGAGACCAGTTTTTGCTTTTGATAACTCTGATGAGCTCAACAACTCCTAATCCTAAAAGAAGGATCGCCAAATAATATGTGATCTGAAAATGATTTGAAGTCAAATGTAATCCCATGAATAAAGCCGAAAGAATGAGTCCCCATTTCAGATTATATCTGTACGCCATATAGAACGCTCCTATTACGGGAGCCATTAATGCAATAGCCTCGGCTTTCGAATTGTGACCAGCTTGAAGAATTATTACATAATAGGATGAAAAAGCGAAAGCTAATGAACCAAATATTGCAACCATCGGTTTGACTCGCATACAAAGAAGCATAATGTAAAAACCGATCATATAAAGAATGAAAAGACCCGCTGGGGACTTCATACCAAAATTCAAGAATCTAACGATCTCATCCAACAAGTTCCCTTTATAATCAACGGAGATTTGATAGGCCGGCATTCCTCCAAACATTGAATTCGTCCACAAAGGTTCTTCTCCAGTCGTTTCTCTGAAATGAACGATTTCATTCGACATACCTTTATACTGCTCAATATCATGTTGTTTCAATCGATAACCATCAAACTGTGGCTTAAAATAAATTAAGGTAATTATGAAGAAAAGACCTATAGCTAAAAAGTGAATCCAATTCTTAGCAAAAAAAGACTTTAAGTTAAACTTGGCCATAAAATTCGATTATTTATAAAATAAAAGCATGAAGATAATAAAAGTGATGCACTAGCATATGAATCAAAAAGAATTATTCCAAGTCAACCGTGCATAGTCTCTTTTTTACCATACTTTTCCATAAGACCTGCCTCATACTCCAAAAACTCTTTCCATCGTCTATCTACGTCAATTTTCTTTGCGTATTTCTTTGCAAAATTTAAGAACATCGTGTAGTGTCGAGCTTCACTCTCCATTAATTCCCTGTAAAAAATGCGAAGCTCAGAATCTGAAATATTTTCTGATAGCAATCTAAAACGTTCACAGCTTCTTGCCTCCACCATTGCACCAAATAACATGCGTTCTACAAAACGTTGTTCTTCGCTTCCACCCTTCTGGATATAACCAAGCAGGTCATGGATATACTCATCCTTGCGCTCCCTCCCTAATTTAAGTCCTCTTTTTTGAAGTTCTTTGTGAACCATTTGAAAATGTTCCATTTCCTCCTTTACGAGCTCCCCCATCGCCTCCACAACATCTGTATATTGCGGAAACTTTACTATAATAGAAATCGCATTCGAGGCAGCTTTTTGCTCACAATAAGCGTGATCTGTTAAAATTTCCTCTATGTTTTTTTCGACGATATCAACCCATCTAGGATCTGTTGGTAGCTTTAAACCGAGCATTGTAGTAATTTTTAGTGACAAAAATAGTGTTTATCTTAAATTGCTTCTCAATGTTTTTCAGTAACATTAGTTTCAAACTTTTCATATGATCAAAACATGAATTCATCAACGTTTTTTTTAGGTTAATCTTATAAATTATGTAATTTTGATTAGTGTTATTTTTCACAAATTACATTGTGTTATGAAAAAATTATTGCTTGTTTTCTTTCTATCCCTGTCTGGATTGACATATAGTCAATTGGTTCAGATTTGGAATAACGACTTTGATACACCCTCGGATTGGGACCTAACTATTCAAACAGGGCAAAATGACTCTGATGCGAACGTTTGGGTAATCAGTGACGAAGAAGGTGGTGAGACCCCTCCAAATTGTGGTGTAGCTAGCAATGGGGATCCTACATTGCACGTATCATGTCAAGGTGCAGTTTGCATTGGAACCGGAGCTATTTACAACGCTGGAGATAACGGTTTAGGATTTGCTCCTTCAACGACGAATAAAAGAGCTGCGTTGACTGTACCCATTTCTACTGTTGGTGAAACAGGATTAGAACTTGTTTTTGACTGGATTGGTGTCGGTCAAGCTGGAGCTGATTTTGCAGAGCTAGAATATAGTACAGATGGTGGTACAAGTTGGAATGTTGTTTGGACACAAACACCTGGCAACGTTTGTGGTGGAGGTCAAGGAGAATGGGCAGAACAAACAGTTGCTTTACCTGTTGCAGCGGAAAATCAGGCTGATCTTAGATTTGCTTTTCACTGGAGAAACGACAATGATGGTTCCGGAACTGATCCATCTTTCGCTGTAAATAACTTAAGATTATTTGCCGATGATAATGGAGGTGCAGGACCAACTGCTGACTTTACAGCTTCAAGCTATGATTTTTGTGAAGGAGACTGCATTGATCTAACAGATGCATCTACTGGCAATGGAATTACATCATGGAGCTGGACATTCAACGGTGCTTCCACTGCTTCTTCTACAGACCAAAACCCTACAAACATCTGTTACCCTACCGCCGGTACATATGATATTATTCTTGAAGTAACAGATGCTGATGGTACAGATCAGATCACACAATCTGTCAACGTAACCACTTGTGGTGGTGGACCTACTGCAGCCTTTACTCCTAGTTCTACGAACTTGTGCGAAGGTGATTGTATTAGTTTCACAGATAACTCAACGGGGAATGGTATCACATCATGGAATTGGACATTTAATGGAGCCTCAACTGCTTCTTCAACTGATCAAAACCCTACAAATATTTGTTTTCCAACGGCTGGAACTTATGATGTAACTTTAGAGGTGACTGATGCAGATGGAACAAACCAAACCACTCAATCGATTACGGTAACGACTTGTTCTGGCAATCCACCAACTGCCGCATTTACAATAGACACCAATTTGATCTGTGCAGGAGATTGTATATCATTTACAGACCAATCAACGGGCGACCCAGACACCTGGAGCTGGACTTTCCAAGGAGGAACTCCAAATGCTTCTTCAGATCAAAACCCATCAAATATTTGCTTTGACACACCTGGATCTTATCAAATTACGTTGACAGTTACTAACGACGGAGGATCTGATCAAACACTAACAACGATCGATGTATTAGATCTACCCGAGATCGAAGGGTTCGGAGATACGTTAATAGAGATTGGTGGATCAGCAGAACTTGAAGCGGTTCCTGCAAATCCAGGATTTATTTTCTGGGAACCTGGAGAAAGCCTAGACTGTGATACTTGCGCAAATGTTATCGCAAGCCCTGTTATCACGACAACTTATTTCCCTCAAGTTATTGGAGCGAATGGTTGTATTGGTAGAGACACTGTTATAGTTGCAGTCGATTTTGAAGAGATCGTAGAAGTACCTTCTGCTTTCTCTCCTAATAATGATGGAGTCAACGATTTCTTACATGTATTGGGAGTTGGTATCGTAAATATGGAATTCAGAATCTATAACAGATTTGGTCAATTGGTATTCGAGTCCACAGAAGTAGAAGATGGATGGGATGGTACTCTTAACGGTGAACCACTCAATCAGGGGTTGTTCGTTTATACCTTAACTTACGATCTTGTTAATGGAGCAAGTGGTGAAAAAAGTGGAAACATAACCTTAGTTAAATAAACTGTAGTATGAAGTTAACAATTTTAGCAGCTGCGTTCACTATCGCAATTACTGGTTTTGCCCAGCAAGGAAGGAACTTCAGCATGTGGTTTCATAATAATATGCAACACAATCCTGCCGCTGTTGCTACAAACAACAACGACATGCAGTTGTTCACGAACTTTCGATACCAGTACTTTACTGTCACTGATAAACCTTTTCAAACGATTTCAGGAAGTATAGAAGGAAAACTTTTTAGAGGTAAAACACGGAACGGTTATCTAGGAGTTGGTGGTGCTTTCATGAATGACATGAGTGGTGACTCCAGATATTCTAATACTCAGGTTTCTATTCCAATAGCTTATCATCTGGCGTTTAATGAACGAAACTTTTTCTCTATCGGTGTTTCACCAGGTTTATACCAAAGAACTCTTTCACCAGGCAATTTGACATGGGAAAGCCAATGGAATGGTTATGAATTTGTTGAAGGAGCTCCAGGCGAAGGAATTGCAAACGCTAATGTTTCAAATTTCGATCTGGGTGCGGGACTTTTTTATCAGTATAGAAAAGACAATACAAAACGAATTTATTTAGGTTTTTCTACTCAACATATCTTGGAACCTAACTTAGATTTCAACATAACAGATAATTTGTACAGAAGATTCACAGGTCAGATTGGAGCAAATTATCGCCTTGGAAATAGTAGATTCGGTATTTCTCCTCAGGTCCTTGCTATGTTCCAGGGGCCAAACAGAAACATAATGGTTGGATCAAACTTTGACTTTTATTTACAAGATCCATCCCTAAGAACGATATTCTTTAGACCTCAGATCTTCTCTTTCGGCATCTACCATAGGTACATGGACGCAGTGGTTGTTAATTTTCAATATACATTCAATGGTTTAACTATTGCACTTTCCTATGATTCAAATATCAATACTATGTTGCCTGCGTCAAAGACAGTTGGTGCAGCAGAACTTGTTTTAAAGTATGATATGATCTTAAACAAAAAGGGTAAATTCATTTACTAATTGAATTATCTAGGTCATTTATTCTTCTCCAACGGCGATCATCAACTAATGATGGCAAACTTATTTGGGGATTTTGTTAAAGGAAAAGACTATACAGACCTTCCAGATATCATTCAAAAAGGTGTTAAGCTTCATCGCGAGATTGATGATTTTATTGATCATCATCCTGAGATAACCAAATTACGTATCCATCTTTACGCTAAATTACCTAAGATCGCGGGTATTGCTATTGATCTATACATGGATCACATCTTGGCGAAAAAATGGAATAATTACTCATCTGTTGATCTTGAAAGTTTTGTAAATGGATTTTTTGAGTTCGCATTGAATCCTGAAAATCAATTCATCAGAGAGCGAAACAAAGTATATCGGTATCCTAAAAGGTACCTTGATCTCTTGCAGCTAATGAATGAACGAAATTGGATCTTGAGGTATAGACAAATGGAAGGACTTAAAATGGCCTCTTCAGGTCTAAGCAAAAGAATCTCTTTTCAGAACGAACTTCATTTAGCGCCAAAAGTTTTCATTGAAGAAGAAAAGCTTATTCAGTCTGTATTTGAACGCTTTATGACTGATGCGCAACATTATTTCGACAACTATGTTAGATAAAAGAAAGTACGAAGTGACGATCCTATTTATTTCCTTCGCATTTTTTTTGTATATTATACCCTATATACCTAAATATTGATAGACAAATTCTTATCATATAAACTTTCATTATCTGCGATATTAATAGCTGTCGTTGTTTTTTCTGCATGTCAAAATACATCTAGAAAAGAAAAAACAGTGGTTGGTCAAGCTACTGAAGAAAAGCATGATGACCTGAAAGAAATTTTAGCTCAAAATAAATTGACTGTTCTAGCTGAAAATAGTGCGAACAGCTATTTTATCTATCGCGGACAAAAAATGGGGCTTGAATATGAGATTCTCAAAGAGTTTGCTCGTTCTTTAGGTGTTAAGTTAGAAGTTAAGATCGTTAAGAACCTTGACAACATAATCAACGAACTGAATGATGGTAAAGGTGACATAATCGCTTGTAATTTCACAGTTACTAAAGAAAGAAGAAAGCAAATTGATTTTTCAAAAACTTTTATGAGAACTTCTCAGGTTTTAATCCAACGAAAACCCGAAGAGTGGCGAAAAATGAGAAGAAAAGAATGGAAAAGTGAGTTAATCACCGACCCTGTTCAACTTGCTCAAAAAACTGTTCATGTATGGAAAAACTCAAGCTACTACGAAAGACTCACAAATCTTCAGAATGAATTAGGCGACACAATATTTTTAGAACCCTTAGATGGTGATATTATTCCTGAGGATGTTATAGAAATGGTAGACAAAGGATTCATAGATTATACAGTAACCGATAAAAATGTAGCTCTAATCAATCAAAGGTTCTACCCTAACATAGATGCGAGTCTAGAATTAAGTGTAAAACAAAAGATCGCTTTTGGTCTTCGTAAAGGAAGTCCGTTGTTACGAAAAAAATTAGATAATTGGTTAGATAAATTCTTAAAGACCGCAACATACAAGTATATCAAACATAAATACCTGAATATGTCGAGATTCTCTGGTAAATCGAAAGGGAACTATTCTTCGATCAATGGTAACGATATATCACAGTATGATGACTTGATCAAGAAATATGCAAACCAGGCTGGTTGGGATTGGAGACTACTAGCATCACTAATTTACCAAGAGTCTAAATTCAGGCTACATCAGGAATCTTGGGCTGGAGCTTATGGACTAATGCAATTTATGCCATCAGTAGGTCCTAGTTACGGTGTTTATCCAGATTCACCTCCAGAAATACAGATCAAAGGAGGTGTGAAAAAATTAAGAGACGATATCAAGGCATGGAAGAGTATTCCTGATAGTATTCAGTGTATTAAGTTCACTCTGGCGACATATAATGCCGGATTAGGTCATGTTTTAGATGCTCAGCGATTAGCAAAAAAGAACGGGAAAGATCCTTTGGTTTGGGATGATAACGTAGAGACATATATTAAGCTCTTGTCTCAACCAAAGTATTATCATGACCCAGTTTGTTACTACGGATATCTGCGTGGATCAGAAACATACAATTACGTTCGAGAGATATTCATCAGATATAATGAATATAAAACGGCGTTCGAATTGGAATCATAAAAAAAGGCCAGTTTTTCAACTAGCCTTCTTTTTGCTCTAATTAAAGATACTATTTCTCAGCTTCCCAAGCTTTTATAGATTCTTTGTTCATCTTCATGTAATTCTCATTACCTGCTGCTTTTGCACTTTCAAAAGATTTCTTTGCTGTACTGATCGCTTGCTTTTTCATTCCAAGCTCATATTCGATCAGTGCCTTTTTACGTACATACCAGAAAGCTTCTTCCCCTCTTATTTCAATAGCTTTATCTATAAAGGACAAAGCTTCTTTCAAGTTCTTTTTAGAAGATAAATAATAGCTTGCAGCTCCATAATAATCACGTTCTGTAATACTATCACTCTTCATTGTTTCTTTGATAGAAGCCTCTGTCAACTCATCTGTAGGAAACTCCATCGGTACAACAATTCTCGTATTCTCCCAAGAAACAACCAAATCAGCTGATTTAGTGGTTAAATTATCAAAACTTAATGTAAATGTTTCGATAGTTTCACCAATTTTCATGCTTTTCGCATTTATTTTCAACGCAACCTTATCCGCATCGAATTCATCAGGTGTTCCCCAGTTATCAGTATCTTTATAAAAGATAATAGTCCATTCCTTCTCACCTACTTTTGCAAACAATGCATACTCTCCACTCGGCAATTCGTTTCCTGCTATAGTAGCATCTGTTGAGAGCTCAATAGTCGTATTCTTGTTTGCTCCAAAGCGCCATGTCGTTCCATATGGTATTAGATCACCAAAGATCACTCTTTCTCTTTTAGAAGGTCTTGAATATTCTATTTCAACTTCAGAAAGTCCAATAACTTGTTCAATTTCAGCCTTAGGACTTAATTGAGGAACCTGTACTTGAGACCTTCCAAAAGGGGCAATTCCTATTAAAATTGCAAATGCGATAATTTTCTTCATCATTTTCTTTTTTTTATTTTCTAGCAACAAATATAAGTTTTTAATGTTCGTCTTAACTCATTCGTTTAACGTCTTCAGATTGACATAATTACAGTAAAACGAACCTGCCTCCTACCTTTCACATCTAGAATTATCCGTTTGGAAACGGTTTTATGGTTTTTTGTTTTTATTGTTGTAAATTGCAAAAGCTAAAAATGTAAAACTCAATAAACTAAAAGATGATGAAACGCTATCTGCTTCTGAGTCTTGGATTGTTATTTTTCACAATTAACAATATCAACGCTCAACAAATGGTAACGAATGAAGCCGCGGAAGAGGCTTCAATTATTCCAAACCAAATTATTGTTCGAATGCATGACGATCGAGATCCGAACGTCGTATTACGAAGTGTCCCTGCTCAGTACGAACTCGAAATCAATCGAGTATTGTCTAAGCATACAGACATTTGGTTATTCGAATTTGACAACAATGCTGCCTCGATAGAAGAAGTTCTTTCTGCAGTTCGTCGAGTAAATTCAGTATGGCTAGCCCAAAAAAACCACAAGGTTGAATTAAGAGCAGCTCCAAATGATACTGATTATGGTAGCCAGTGGCAACATAACAACATCGATTCTGAATTAGCATGGGATATCACGACTGGTGGTACAACTGCTAACGGAGATGATATAGTTGTTGCGCTTATTGAAAGTGCTGACCTTATCGGTCACGAAGATCTTTCAGGTAACCATTGGGTAAATACGGCAGAAACTCCAAATAATGGAATTGATGACGACGGAAATGGTTACATTGATGACTATAATGGTTGGAATGTTTCCTCAAATGATGACAACATCGGTACAGGTGGTCATGGTACAAGCGTTGCTGGTATGATTGGTGCCCAAGGTGACAATAACCAGGGAGTTGTTGGTGCAAACTGGAACGTAAAGATAATGGCCATCGCAGGTTATGCGAATCCTTTTACAGAAGCAAATATTGTTGAAGCTTATACTTATGCTTTAGACGCTAGAATACTGTGGAATCAAACCAATGGTGCAGAAGGAGCCTTTGTAGTTGCGACTAATGCATCATGGGGTGTTGATGGAGGTGATCCTAACAACTATCCAATATGGTGTAGTTTCTATGATGATTTGGGAGCTGCAGGTATTCTTAACGCAGGTGCTACTACAAATCAAAATCAAGATGTTGATACTTTCGGTGATGTTCCTACCGGATGTGCTAGTGATTACATGATCGGTGTAACTGCTACGGACCAATCAGACATTATCGATTTTGCTGGGTATGGTGATCAAACGATCAATGTGGCAGCACCTGGTTCAAGTATTTATACTACACAACCAAATGATGGTTATGGTCCTACTTCAGGAACTTCTTTTGCTTGTCCATTGACAGCAGGTGTTATAGGGTTAATGTATAGTATTCCTTGTCCTAACTTTATGGCAATGGTTCAAAATGATCCACAAGGTACAGCGGATATAGTTATGCAGGCTCTATATGATGGAGTTGATCAATCAGCTCACTTACAGGCAAGAACAATTTCTGGTGGTAGAATAAATTCTAAGAATTCTATAGACCTTCTAATGAATCAAACTTGTAGTTCTTGTATTGCTCCTGATAACATTACAACAACTACAGTTAATGATAATGATGCAACAATCACCTTTGATAACGTGACTGATGCAGATGATTATGACATTTATATCCAAGAACAAGGTTCTGGTAACTGGACGATGTATAACACAACTAATACGAGTTACCAGTTCACTGGATTAACTTCTTGTACTGTTTATGAATATTATGTTGAGTCAAATTGTGGTAGTGAGACAAGTATTTCTTCAGCTACTATGACTTTCACTACTACTGGATGTGGAAGTTGTATTGACCTCAACTACTGCGCTACAGGAACTACCGCAGATCCTGATGTATTCTTAGGAATTCATTCACCAGGTTCGGTTGAGACTGAATATACAACCTATACGATCACAACAGGATGGGGTGCTGATTTAGGTTCAGGATTCGCTTATGGCGATCTCGTACTTGTTGATGACGGTACTGCCGCTGCAGAAGAAGGTTGTAACGCTTTAACGAATGGTGCTGCAATTAATGGAAACATCGCTGTAGCTACTCGCGGAACATGTAATTTCTCGCTTAAAGCTTTGAATGCTCAGGACGCTGGAGCTATCGGATTGATTATTATAAACAATCAAGGTAATTCACCTCAAGAATTAGGTGATGGTGGTGAAGGTCCACAAGTAAATATACCTGTAGTTATGGTTTCTCAGGCTGATGGTGCCGACCTATTAGCTCACCTTCAAAATGGTCAAACTGCAGTTGGATTCATGGGACAACAATCAGAATGGATCGAATCCATGGATATCAATGGAACACTTGTAACAAGTGGAGATGATGGAGGATACAGAGCTCCTGATCTTGCTCCTATTTCAATGAATATTGGTCAAACAGTTCCATTCACTATGACTCCAGGATTTGGAGGACAGAATGATCTTGAGCAGTATACTCGTATCTGGATGGATATCGATCAGAGTGGTACTTTCGATGCAGGAGAGCTTATTTACGATCAAGGAGCTGCTAGTACAGGTCCACTTACGGATAACTTTACAGTTCCTGGAACTGCTGTTGTAGGAAGTACACGAATGAGAGTTCAAATGTCTTACCAGGGATACGGATCTGATCCTCTTCCTGCAGTGTGTGGAGACTTTACTTCAGGTGAAGTTGAAGATTACTGTGTAGATCTTGTATCAAGTACAATCTGTGGAATGGATATTTCAAGTAATGTTACAGATCCAAGTTGTTCTCAAGTTCAAAATGGTTCGATAAGTATAAGTGTAACAGGCGGAAATCCAGGATATACATACAGCTGGAACAACGGTGCCGGAAATGTTACCGACGTTAATAACCTTAATGCTGGAACATACACTGTTACAGTAACAGATAACAGCGGTTGTGATACAACTGCATCATTCATATTAGACTATGCAACAAACATTACCGTTAATGGAAATGTAACAGAACCAAGTTGTGCTGGTCAGAATGACGGTTCGATTACGGCATCTGCATCTGGAAGTACTGGATTTACTTACCAATGGACAAATGGACCTGGAACAGCTGATTATAACAACCTAGATGCAGGCACATACGAAGTCACTGCTACTGATGGAGATGGTTGTAGTGCAACAGAATCGTTTACATTGAACTACACAACCAACTTGTCAATGACAGAAACAATTACTCAACCAACTTGTAATGATACACAGGATGGTGAGATCTCTGTTAGTGTTTCAGGTGGTACTAATGTAACTTACCAGTGGACAGGAGGTCCTGCTGCTGATACGTGGACAGGAATAGGAAACGGAACATATACAGTTGTTGCTACTGACGCATCAGGATGTGAGATCACAGATTCTTACACTTTAGCTGCGAACCCGGTAACTCCTGCTGCAGGATTTACGAATAATGCAAATGGATTGGTTGTTGACTTCTTCAACAGTTCTACAAATGCAACTTCTTACAGTTGGGATTTCGATGATGGTAACACATCAACTGATTTCAACCCAACTCACACGTATGCTGCTGCTGGAACTTACAATGTTTGCTTAACAGCATACTCTGATTGTGAGGAGTCAACAATTTGTCAGGATATAACGGTTAGTGAAGATGTATCAAGCTTGAATGGTGAAGATATAGAAGATTTCATTACGGTATATCCAAACCCAACATCAGATGAAGTAACATTTGAAATTACAGCAGCTGGAATAGATAATATTACAGTTTATGACGCTGCTGGTAAGTTGATCACAACTGTGAAGATCAGTCAGGTGAACACAACAATAAACGTTTCAAACTGGATGAATGGAGTTTACCTCTACCATGTTCAGGATGAAGAAGGAAATACACGATATGTAAACCGTGTAAGCGTTGTGAATTAATAGATACAATTGAATTTAGAAAAGGCTGCGGTATGATACTGCAGCCTTTTTTTATTCGTCGATCGATAAATAAACAGGTAAAACCCCGTGATCCTCGTAGTGAGGAGAATTTCTGTAAATAAAATTCAATTGTTGGTAACGACTTTCAGCAAATGAAGAATCTTGCTCCAACTTTTTTTCATAAGTTGCCTTCAATTCAGTGTTATCCTCCAATAACTTCGTTGCTATCTCTTCAAATACATAAGAAGAAAAATGTTCTTTTTGCTGCAAATAGCTGTCAAAAAAGTTCCAACTGAAATAGCTATCTACATACTCGGGAGATAAGAGTTTCGCAAGGAATCTTCTTTTAGACTGATCTGTTTTGATAAGAATATCACCTCTTTTCAATTGAACAGAATCGATGATTGTTTCATACTGAATAGTTCGATGCAGAAAATGACCTTCATAGGGGCGTTCGAGGGTACTATAATCAACAACTTTTAGCTTTTTCAAGCTCACCAAAGTATCCTTAGAGATCATTCTGAAAGCTACTTTATTTGCTTTCAAACGTTCGATCACATCAAAAGCTTGTCTCCCAACAACGAAATAATCAGGTATTAAAACAGAATCAGTTGGGCTATAGTTGAGAAAGTAAGGAATAGTCATGTCACTTGGTTGATCCTCATGGTACTTCAAACGTTTTCCTGTTGTTATTTCACTTGCTTCAAACGTCCACTCAAACTCTTTAAAATCTATTGATTCTGGTATTGAATCTAGCTTAAAATTAACCGGTAATTCTCTTTGTTGCTGATCATACTCGAATGCCTCTACTCTAGCCTTTTCAATCGCTTTACTGTTCTCTTGTGAGTATTTTGCTGTTTCTATTAAAAAGCCGTAAGTAGATTTCACGCGATCTGGAAACGGTTTTAACATGTGTGTTTCAGTCGTAAATGAGATCGTATGGAATAAGTCAGTGTAACCCATAGAGTATCTTGGAGTCGCATTGAACTTAACCATTCCCTCTTTTGGAGTTCGTCCTTTCAAGTTTACGTATGGAAAAAGATCATATCCCCAATTTTTGTCGACAGATCTTTTTAAAGACGGAATCATATCTTCTTCAAAGATCGAACGGATAGAAGGTGCCAGCTTTTCCATTATCGGTGTGATGTAGGTCAATGTGTATTGATAATTCGCTCCATTACTTGTGTGAGTATCTATAAAAACATCTGGATCCAGACTATGGAAAATTTTGGCAAAGGTGAACATGTTTTTACTGTCCATTTTTACAAAATCTCTGTTTAGGTCGAGATTACTCGCATTTCCTCTAAACCCATGAAGTTCTGGCCCTTCCTGATTCGCTCTACTGTGCGCTCCTCGATTCTTCATACCTCCAATATTATAAGCTGGAATAATTCCGATGAGTGGAAAAGTCTTTCGTTCTGCTTCACTCATTTCGGCAAAATCAAGCGCTAATTTCATTGATGCATTAACTCCACATGGTTCTCCAGGATGAATCGCATTATTGATAAGTAAAGTTGTCGTTTGGCGGGCACTCTCAAATATAGAAAGACTATCCTCGTTTGACGGGTCATAATTCAATACACAGAGGTATATAGGTAGTCCATAATCAGAATCTCCCATATTAAAAAGTCTCATTCCCTCTGTCTTATCAGACAAATCCTTGTAGAAACTTATCGTCTCTTCGTAAGTTGGTGTTTGATTTGAAGTTAATAATTTGTCGTTGTCAAACTGTCCAATGGCCAAAAATGACATGAATATAATAGCTAGGCTCGAGATCTTTTTTGTGTACATAACTTGAAAATTATGTACCAAAGGTAATTATAGATAATGGAAAAAAGTGTGTAGGCTGATTTTACCCTCCTAAACCAACGTCGAGTGTCATCATGACCACAAACCCAAGAATGAATCCAAGTGTTGCTAGATCGGTGTATTTATCCTGTTGGGTTTCGGGAATCACTTCTTCAACCACAACAAAGATCATTGCCCCTGCAGCAAATGCTAAAGCGTAAGGAAGTATTGGTTCAAAAAAGGATACTGCAATTGCTCCGAGAACACCGAAAATAGGTTCTACAATAGCTGATAATTGTCCATACCAAAAACTTCTCTTTCGAGAGGCTCCTAACCTCCTCATCGGCATTGAAACAGCAATCCCTTCTGGGAAATTCTGAATTCCGATCCCGATAGCTAATGTAACTGCCCCTGCAATAGTTGCCCCGGGTACATCTGCTGCTACTCCTCCAAATAAAACTCCCACAGCAAGTCCTTCGGGTATATTATGAAGCGTGATCGCTAGAAATAACAATGTCGATTTTCGCCAGGATGTCTTCAATCCCTCTTTTTCACTTTCCTTGAAATTAATATGAAGGTGTGGCAATATCTTATCCAAACCAAAAATGAATAATGCCCCTAGAGTGAAACCTACAGCAGAAGGGATAACTTTTACAAATCCTGATCCCTCACTCATTTCAATTCCTGGGGCAAGAAGGCTCCAGAAACTTGCAGCGACCATTACACCACCTGTAAACCCAAGCATACCATCTAAAAGCGCACGATTCATTGTTTTAAAGAAAAACACGAAAGCAGCTCCAAGTGCTGTCAAGCCCCATGTGAAAGTTGTAGCTATCAATGCACCTGTTACGGGGTCAAGTTCTTCAAAATATTTAATGATCTCATCCATAACCTAAACAAGTTGTACAGTTATTTTAGAAGTTGCCGCTGCAGAGAGCGTAACCAATTCATCATTTATCAGTATTTCTCTGGAATCATCAAACTCATAGACCTCTTTCACACAGATCGAGGAACCTAAGTTAATCTTGTGACGATCTAAAAAACGTAAGAAAGAAGCGGAGCTATCTGCTACTCCAATAACGACAGCAGATTGATCCATGGCTAGTTCATTCAACTTGAATGATTGCTCCCTCTGCTGGATCTCACCTTCTGCATCTGGAATAGGATCTCCATGTGGATCGAACTTTGGATAATTCAAAAATTTATCAAGCTGATCAGTAAGTTTTAACGATTGAATATGTTCGAGCTGTTCAGCGATCTCGTGAACCTCATCCCATCCAAAATTCAATTTTTCAACTAGAAAGGTTTCCCAAAGTCTATGTTTTCGAATAAGTTTCAATGCAGTGCGCATACCGTTATCAGTTAGCTCACATCCTTTATACTTCTTGTATTGGATCAGTTTTTTATCCGAAAGGCGTTTGATCATATCTGTAACAGAACTCGCCTTGGTATCCATACGATCAGCCAGATCATTCGTCCCTACTGGAGATGAAGTTTTCTGCTGTAAAGAATATATGGCTTTAATGTAGTTCTCTTCGCTCTGTGTTAACTGATCCATAAACCCTGTTAATGTTAAACAAAGTTAAACTTTATTTTTAGACAAGACTAAATCTATAAGATTCTTTTGTAGCTACGGATAGAATATAAGCCATTCTCCAATCGTCACTTCAGTGAGAAAGTCCCGAAACTTCGGAACGTCTTCGAACTAATCCCGAGAGCGAAGCGAATCGGGATATTCACTGCTAATTGCTAACTGCTCACTGCTCACTAGTCACTGACTACGCAAAATCTGCCAAATACATCCAACGATCTGACTTCTCTTCTATAAGCTGCACAACCTCAGAAAGTCGCTTACTTGCATTATTTAGATCTTCAGCAGAGGCCTCAGAATCTGATAGTATTTTTGTTAGTTCTTCTTTCTCAGTTTCCAACTCAACGATCTCTTGGTCCAACGCTTCAAACTCTTGTTGTTCCTTGAACGTTAGTTTCTTTTTCTCTTCACTTACCTCTTTTTTCTTAGGTGCTGAAATAGATTTATTATCTGCTGCTTGCTTTCGTTTACGCTCTTGCTCCTGACGCTCAAGACTTTTTTGGTGCTTACGATATTCCGTGTAGTTCCCTAGTATATCACTTATTTTTCCTCCCCCATCGAAAACGAAAATATGATCCACCATCTTATCCATGAAATAACGATCGTGAGATACTACGATGAGACACCCTTTGAAACTTCTTAAATAATCTTCTAATACGCTCATCACGAAAATATCCAGATCATTTGTAGGCTCATCGAGAATTAAAAAATTAGGATTAGACATGAGTACCTTCATCAACTTCAAGCGACGTTTCTCCCCACCACTAAGCTTGTATACATAATTGTGATGCATACTTCGAGGGAAAAGAAATTTCTCAAGAAATTGAGCAGCGGTCATTTCTCTGCCTTTCTCCAAAGGAATGATATCAGCTACCTCCCGAATAACATCGATGACTTTTTTGTCTTCATCTACCTCAATATTTTTCTGAGAGTAATAACCAAACACAACCGTTTCCCCAATTACTACTTTACCCGTATCCGGTGGAATCTCACCAACGATCATTTTCAGCAATGTAGACTTTCCTGCACCATTTGGTCCGACAATTCCCAGTCGCTCTTGTCGCTTGAAATTGTAATCAAGGCTTTCCAGGAGTAATTTATCATCGTATGATTTAGAAATATTATGAAGTTCCAGGATCTTTGTCCCCAGACGCTCCATCTTAACTGGTATTTCAAGTTCTTCCTTCGCTAAATTCTGCTTGGCAATTTTCTTTGTCTCGTGAAAACTTTCAATACGAGCTTTTTGTTTCGTACCCCTCGCCTTTGGCTGTCTACGGATCCATTGAAGCTCCTTTTTGAATTGACTTCTCGCCTTTCCAACAGTCGTCGCAAACTGCTCTTCGCGTTCTGCTTTTTTCTCTAAATAATATGAAAAATTGCCTTTATACTTGTATAGCGTTTGATCCTCCAGCTCGTAGATCACATCCGTAATAACTTCTAAAAAGTACCTATCGTGAGTGACCATAAAGATGGTAGCTTTTGAGGTTGACAAATATTCTTCTAACCATTCGATCATATCCAGATCAAGGTGATTCGTTGGCTCATCTAAAAACAAAAAATCAGGCTCAGCGATCAACACTTTTGCGAGAGCAACACGTTTTCGCTGACCTCCGGATAGTGTTGATATTTTCTGTTCTGTGTCATTTAACTTGAGCTTGGACAATATTTGCTCTATGGTGCTGTCTAAATCCCAGGCATTCAACTGAGAAACTTTTTCAAATAGTTGAGCGATCTTCTCCTCGTCATTCGCACGAACAGCATCATTATATTCCTTGAATACTTTAAGCTTTGGAAGATCATGATTAAGAACTTCCTGATAGATGGTATTCTCTTTATCAAGATCATCAGCTTGTTCTAAAAAACCTACATTGATCTCATTTCTGAAAACAATTCTTCCTTCGTCGTACGGCTCTTTACCCATGAGACAATTAAGTAGTGTTGACTTTCCACTACCATTTTTTGCGACGAGCGCCACTTTCTGACCTTGATCTATACCGAAAGTAAGATCCTCAAAGATCATGCGGTCACCGAATGACTTTGTAAGTTGTTCAACCGATAGGAAGTTCATTATCGTATACGATCAATTGATTGAATGAGCTTTATATCTCTGCGAATTCCAATATTCGCAAGGAAAGAGAAAGCTGTAGCGATCACGATACAATAAAAACCAAAGCCGAGTTGATTTGAAACAATATATGCCTCACCCAATTCGCTGGTTTCTTGTTTCAACAGATAGTATAGAACAAGAATAGTCCCGAATGATAAAAAATTGAAAACAAAAAGTACCCTTCCCAATTTGATCTGACGTTTCAGCTTTTTATAACTTAAAATTGTCATTGCCGCTAACATCGAAAGCAATATTCCAATCGAATAGAACGGAAAATAAAGCGTTGGTATTTGATTGAGATCCTCACTAGGTACCTCAACTTTTTCTATTGATCGTTTGATGAATTCAGCATCTTTTTGTTCTAAATCGCTGCTAACTGAAATATCTCGCTGTACTCCATAAACATTAGCATGCGTAGTCAACTCGAATGACTCTTTCTTTACTATCGTCGTTACGAAAACATCAGTTCCGATCGTAACAATGATCAAGGCAACAAGCGCGAGAAATAAATAGAGGTTTTGAACACGTTGAATCATATATTGTATTTTGGTCCAAAGATAGTAATCTTTCAAAGGATGAAGTCGTGAAAGTAGAAACAAATAACACTACAAGTCTAGAGATTATCAACATAAGAGGACTCATAAAATAATATTCAAATCTTTCTTTCCTTTAAAGAATATTTGTATTATTGCAATGTCGCAAGTCTTGTGGCGTTCTCATTTGAATTATTTCAAATCTTAAGTTATTTCTTATTTATATTTCAGTTAAATGAACAAAGAAGAATTAGCAGGAAAAAAACTTCCTGAATTACGCGTAATTGCGAAAACCATAGGTATTAAAAAACCCGAATCTTACAAAAAAGCAGAATTGATAGACATGATCACCGGTGATAAAAAACCGGAATCATCTGCTCCTGCTAATGAAAAGTCAAATGACGATAAAAGCGCTAAAAAGGAAGAAAAGCCAAAACGAGCAAGAAAACGCACTGAGCAAAGTGAAGGAAGAGATCTTTTTAGCGAGGGAAAGAAGGATTCAAATGAGAATAATGATAAGAAAGATCAACCTAGATCTCAGAATGATAAGCAGCAGGATAAAAAGCCTTCTGGAAGACAGAAAAAGTCTGATGACAACAATCATTCAAAATCGAATAGACGAAATCATGATCATAAGAATAATGATCAAAAACAAAACTCTCGCCACAAGAACAACGGCGGAAATAAAAATGACCGTCAAAAAATAGAGGATACCAAGAAGTACGACCTATCAGGAATTGTATCTGCGGAAGGAGTTCTTGAAGTTATGCAGGATGGGTACGGATTCTTGAGATCTTCTGATTACAATTACCTTCCTTCACCGGATGATATATATGTAAGCCACAGTCAGATCAAGTTATTTGGTTTGAAAACTGGAGATACTGTTTATGGAACGATTAGACCTCCTCGAGAAGGAGAAAAATATTTTCCACTCGTAAAAGTTGACTCGATCAATGGTCGTGAACCTTCATTTATTCGTGATAGAGTTCCTTTCCAATATTTGACACCTTTGTTCCCAGATGAGAAATTCAAGATCACAGGACACCGTCAGGAAAGTATGTCTACACGTATTATGGATCTGTTCGCACCTATTGGAAAAGGACAACGTGGTATGATCGTAGCCCAACCAAAAACAGGTAAAACGGTTTTACTGAAAGATGTTGCGAATGCCATTGCAGCTAATCACCCAGAGACATATTTGATCATATTGCTGATCGATGAGCGTCCTGAGGAAGTTACCGATATGGCAAGAAGCGTAAATGCTGAAGTAATTGCCTCTACTTTCGATGAGCCAGCTGATCGACACGTAAAAGTCGCTAATATGGTTCTTGAAAAAGCCAAAAGAATGGTAGAATGTGGCCATGATGTTTGTATTCTACTTGATTCAATTACACGTCTTGCACGTGCATACAATACCGTATCTCCTGCATCAGGTAAAGTACTGTCTGGTGGTGTAGATGCAAATGCGCTACAACGACCAAAACGATTCTTCGGAGCGGCCAGAAAAATTGAAAATGGAGGTTCTTTATCGATCCTGGCAACTGCATTGACTGATACTGGATCGAAGATGGATGAAGTGATCTTTGAGGAATTCAAAGGAACCGGTAACATGGAACTTCAATTAGATCGTAAGATCGCTAATCGTAGAATTTACCCAGCAATTGATATTCTTTCTTCTGGTACTCGTCGTGAAGATCTGCTTATGGATAAAGACGTTCTCCAGCGCGTGTGGATCCTTAGAAAACATATTGCTGATATGAACCCAGTTGAAACTATGGAATTCATGAAGTCTCACATGGAGAATACATTATCCAACGAGGAATTTCTTGTATCCATGAACAGCTAAAAATATGCGACCAGCGTTAAAAGCAGCATTATTATTTGCAGCAGGATGGATTGCCATAAAATTCACTTTTTATGCGATGGGTGTATTCCAGGACGATATATTCGTTACAGGCCTAATTAATAATCTATTTTTGCTGGCAGCTATCGCAATCGGACTTTATTTCGAAAAGAAAAAAGAAGGTTTTGGCTCTGGAACTGCCCTTTCCGATATAAAACATTCAATGGTCGCAGGTGCTCCATACGCCGTGTTTGTTTCCATATTCATGTTTTTCTTTTATAGTAATATCAATCCAGAATTCATTGAGGGAAAGAAACAAGAACGAATGGATATTTATTATGTCAATATGGAAAGAGAATCATACGTTGACTCATTGAAAGCGCAGAATCAAGAGTTCAATGTACTGACTAACGATGAGATCCTTAAGGAGATCGAAAGAGATACTGAAAGTGCCTTATCTCCAAATACATTACTTGTATTCTCTTTACTTGGTTTGATCGTTTTAAGTTTGACCTACGCTATATTCATTACCGTCATATTTAGAAAAATATTACTAAGAAACTTCTACTCCTAGAATCGTGATATCTGCTTTCGATCTTCGCCTCTAGTACCTAAGAAACTTATCATCTTCTTTTTGATCAATTTAGTGAAGATTCTTATTCTCCACTAATCATTCGATTGAGACATTACGTACTTATTTATGTTTGCCTCTTGACATACAGAACTTTAAACTGTATTTCCCAAAACACTAATTCTCAAATTCCTAACATAAATGTCTTTTATAAGACATTTTAATGCATTTTGTTTACCGTGGTAAACTTTATTACCTAACAGAATGTTCTGTGCACCGAATCTTAAAACAAAAGTAAAATGAAAAAACATCTATTCAATCGTGCTAAAATGCTTACTGCTGCAGTGGCATTTACACTGATCGGAGCTAGTGCAAGTGCACAGACAACGATCTATCAAACTATTCAGGCCAGTCCTGATCACACAATTTTAGAACAGGCCATTGACAATGTCACAGGTTTATCGACAACTCTGGACGATCCAAATGCGGATCTAACTGTTTTTGCACCTGACGATGATGCTTTCAATGCCGCATTAAATGAACTTGGTATAACAGCTGGAGATCTTCTATCAGATCCTAACCTAGGTGATATTCTTGAATATCATGTTCTTTCAGGTACTGTAGCATCTGGTGATCTAATGAACGGTATGATGCCAACCCCATTGAATACAGCGAATACGATTAAAATAACTATTGATGGTACAGATGCTTATGCAAATCAGTCATTGATCGATGGTGCAGACATTCCAGTTACGAATGGAGCATTACATAGCATGGATCAAGTGATATTCTCAGATGAAACTGTAGCTGATATTGCTATAGACAGTCCTGATCACACAGTTCTTGAATCAGCTGTTGTTGAGGCTCGTCTTTTACCTGCTCTAACTGATCCGTTTTCTTCTTTAACTGTAATGGCGCCAACAGATGATGCATTCACAGAAGCACTAGACAGTCTGAACATAACGGCTGGTGACCTACTTGCAGATCCTAACCTGGGAGATATTCTTTTATATCACGTTTTAGGTTCTGAAGTTGCTTCTGGTGACCTTAACAACGGTGATATGCCAACACCATTAAATACAGCTAACACAATAAAAGTTACTGTTGCTGGAAACGCAGTATTTATGAATCATGCGGAGGTAACTTCTCCAGACAATGCTGCTGGGAATGGTGTCGTACATGTATTAGATCAAGTTATTCTTCCAGTTGAAACTACTGCCGACGTAATAATTGACAGCCAAGATCATACAACTTTAGAAGCTGCAGTTATAGAAGGACTTTTAGTTCCTGCACTTACGAACCCATTTGATACATTAACTATCTTAGGTCCTGATGATGCTGCATTTACTGCCGCTTTGAATGAACTTGGAATTTCTGCAGGTGATCTACTTGCAAGTCCGGATCTAGTGAACATTCTACTTTACCACGTACTAGGTGGTCAAGTTCTATCAACTGACCTTAACGGTGGGGCGACACTTGCTCAGCCGGCAAACCCAGCAAATACGATCAAAATTTTGGTAACTGGTGGTGGAGATGTCTACTTTAACCAGGCGATGGTTACAGCTCCAGATAACACAGCCTCAAATGGAGTTGTTCACGTATTGAATGAGGTAATCTTCTCTGATGAAACAGTTATAGATGCAGCGATCGATAATGGGTTTAATACATTGACAGCTGCTGTGATTACAGCGGAGTTAGTTCCTGCTCTATCTGATCCGTTCGAGCAATACACTGTTTTTGCTCCAACTGATGCAGCATTTTCTCAGTACTTGACGGATGAAGGAATTACTGCACAGGATTTATTGGCAAGTCCAAACCTTTCTAACATTCTATTGTACCACACTGTAGGTTCTGAAGTAATGTCTATGGATCTTACAAACGGACCTGTAACAACACTTAATGGTGACGATGTTGTAATCGACTTGTCGAATGGTGTTATGGTAAATGATGCATCAGTAGTTACAGCTGATGTTGATGTAGACAATGGTGTAGTTCACGCAATCGATTACGTTCTTGATCCTTCAGTAGCTTCTGTTGAAGAACTTAATATTGAAGCGATCGAATTGTATCCAAATCCTGCGACTGATGTTTTAAACATTAAAGATCAGAACAACTCAACATACTCTATTGTAAATATGGCTGGATCAATCGTAAAATCTGGAGAGATCAACGGTTCTTCAATTAATATTGAGACATTGAAAGAAGGAACATACTTCATTAACATTACGAATGAAACGAACGTTTACAGAAGTCGTTTCGTTAAAATGTAAAAGCTTTAATTCGAAGGGTTATTCCCTTATAGCGTGAAAAGAGCCGAGGAATTCCTCGGCTCTTTTTTTTGCTTTACTATTTAATTTGATTCGCTTAAATAAACTAGTTAAAAGTATATAGTCAACTATTACTTCTTTTTCTTCTCTGAGTAATTCGCTAAACGATAAGCAATACCTAATCCGATAACCTGCTTAAATTGAGTTCGTGGTCCAACATTCCCAAAGCGATCAGTAATATCTATATCGTCATCATAGATCAAATTCATCTGTAAATTTGCAGAGAACCACTTATTAACCTTAAAATCGAGTATCACTTCTCCATTCACATCAATATTTTGTGGATTATTCATATAGTTCGAGAAAAACTCCAAACGTGAACTCAGATTAATATTCTCCATAAGTTCTTTGTTATAGATGATCCTTAAGTAAGAACCAAATTCAGCTCTGGAATTTTCACCAGGAGTAAGAATCAAACCATTAACATCAAGAACGGCAGGCTCAACACCAAAAGCACCTGCATTTGCCAAACGTTGGTCTTGAACAAACGTAAATTTACCTGATAGTGGAGAAGCCATTATCTTCAAATTATCATTCGGAATGTATTCAATTCCTATTGATAAATTCAGATACCCTGGAGCCATGAAAGTTGATGAAGCTAATGAGTCTTCGGGACTTGCGAAACCGTCTATAAACTGTGTTCTAAACCCGCCTAGAATGGATAAGAACCATGGATCTTTCAACCCATAAGAGAATGTAGACTGAACGTCTAGTACATCATCAGTTTTTTGAAGATCATCATCAAAATATTGTACTCCACCTAAACCAGCAGATAATTGGTTAGACCATTTAATGCGATCTTTACTATAGTTTGCCTGAGCATTGATAAAGCCTAATCCCGAAACGTTATTTCTACCTCCAGCGGCCCAGTTAGTGAAAGAAGATTGTGTAATATTCAGTGAAAACACACTTTTTAGCTTCCAACCTGAAGGTGGATCAGTTGGCTTTTCATCTGTTGATTCTTGTCCCTGAGCACCGTAAGAAATAAGTGCTGCAACAAATACTAAAGTAAGATTCTTAAAATTCATTTTGTTTTGTTTTTTCTGCGCGACAAATTTGATTCTTTTCCATTAAAAATCCTAATGGTTGATTTTGAAAGTCTTCAGAATTGTTTTAAAATTGATCTATCTCCTATTCCAGTCACTCGTCATTTTCATTTATCGCTTATCATTGGTAGCAACTTAAACTAAAACATTTTTGTATCTTCGCGTGCACTTAGAAATTCAGAAAAATTCAATCATATGAAAGAAGTTTATATTGTTTCTGCTGTGAGAACCCCAATGGGTAAATTCATGGGAGGATTATCAACAGTTCCAGCGACAAAGCTTGGAGCAGCTGCTATTAAAGGAGCTATGGAGAAAGGAAATGTTAAACCTGCAGATATCAATGAGGTATTTATGGGTAATGTGCTTCAAGCAAACCTCGGACAAGCACCAGCTCGTCAGGCAGCAATTTTCGCAGGGCTTTCAGAATTAACACCTTGTACGACAGTGAATAAAGTTTGTGCTTCGGGAATGAAGTCTATTTCTTTAGCTGCTCAATCGATCCTTGCTGGAGATAATGACATCGTTGTAGCAGGTGGAATGGAGAACATGAGTATGGTTCCACATTACATGAATGCCAGAAATGGTGTGAAACTCGGTGATGTAAAACTCGCTGACGGAATGGTTAAAGATGGTCTAACTGATGTGTACAACCAGGTTCACATGGGTAACTGTGCTGACGAATGTGCAACAGAATACAATTTCTCTCGAGAAGATCAGGATAAATTTGCGATAGATTCATACGAGAAAGCATCTAAAGCTTGGGGTGAAGGTAAATTCAAAGAAGAGATCGTTCCAGTATCTGTTCCACAGAGAAGAGGAGATGACATTGTGATCGATGAAGATGAAGAATATAAGAACATTAAAATGGACAAGGTTCCAAACTTACGTCCTGCATTCAGTAAAGATGGTACAGTAACAGCTGCCAATGCATCTACATTGAACGATGGTGCATCTGCATTGATCATTGCATCTAAAGAAGCAGTTGAGAAGCATGGGTTAAAACCGATCGCTAAGATCGTATCATATGCTGATGCTGCTCAGGAATCTAAGTGGTTTACAACTGCACCAGCTAAAGCGTTACCTATAGCAATTGGGAAAGCAGGTCTATCAAATGATGATATCGACTTCTGGGAGCTGAATGAAGCATTCTCTGTTGTTGGATTAGCGAACATCAAGTTACTAGGTATTGATGCAGCGAAAGTTGACGTTAACGGTGGAGCTGTGGCACTTGGTCACCCTCTTGGAAGTTCTGGATCTAGAATCATTGTAACATTGATCAACGTATTGAAGCAAAATGGTGGTAAATATGGTGCTGCCGGGATTTGTAACGGTGGTGGTGGTGCATCTGCCATGGTGATCGAGAATATTGATTAAGTTATAATCGAACAAAAAATAGGGGCGTATTACGTCCCAAAAAACAGCAAGGGGCGTATTGCAATACGCCCCTTGCTGTTTTCGAATAAAAAAATATGTCAAGGGCGTATTGCAATACGCCCTTGACATATTTTTTGCAGCATTTACCAATCTATTCCTTTATAAATCTTAAGGTCTCCTCTCCTATTCTGACAAAATAGATACCCTTAGGCAAAACAGAAATTTCAAGTTCTATTCTTCGTGAATTAAGTCTTTTCGATTCTAACTCTATTCTCCTGCCTAGTTGATCAACTACATGCCACTGCTCTATTGAGTTATTTGACTGGACATTTAAAACATCTGTTGCAGGATTCGGATAAAGAGACACTGACGACAACAATACATTTTGATCTACAGAAACATCTCCCAATTCAACTGTCACTGTAGTATCACAACCGGAATCATCAGTAATTGTGATCAAATAAGTACCACCACATAGACCCTCAGCTGATGCAGAATCACTCACTGACCCACCATTCCAATCGAACCAATATGGAGGAACTCCACCTTCAACGAGAAAATAGATCGCTCCGTCACAAGTTCCTTCATCAGGCTGAGTAAAATAATTGAACCCTATAGGGTCTGGACCAGGAACATAGACACAATAAGAGTCTGTTTGACCAAGATCATCTGTGACCAATACACAATGTTGACCAGAAGAAAGTCCTGTTGCGGTTTGTGTTGTTTGATTCCCTGTTGAGTTTCCCCATAAATAATCGTATGGAGCCTGACCCGCGTTTGGTGTAATGGTGGCTGTTCCATCTGCATCACCATAACAGCTTACAGAAGTACTAGAAGGAAAAAGAGCCAATCCATTACTAGTCGGATAAGTTGCTACAGCTTTCAACAAAACTGGTAAATGATCGGACATATAGTATAGAGCACTTACAATACTATCTGGGTAATCAGTATTATTTCCTTGAAGAAGATTCGAATTAAAATGATTGCCGTCATTTCCAACTGCGTCATAACTTCCGCTTAAATAACGCACACTATCACTCCCACTCATTACATTTTGAGAAACTAAGATCTGATCAAAACGATCATCTAATCCACCCTTGGATCCGCAATCGAAATTCAGACTGGTACGAGTTGATTGCGTATGCAAATAATCAAAACTACCGTTATTATTCCAGTTTCCAGGAGCATTGATCGGATCTTCAAATGCAAAAGGACCAGTGATTAGATTTTGATAACCATCCTCATTCGAACTGTAAACATTAAGATCCCCACAAAAAAAGTGATTATGACTAGTTGGTTGAGTCTCAATATAATCCATCAAAGCTTCAGTTTGCGTCGCACGAATTTGCTCATTTGACGAGCTATTCCCGGCCTTCAAATGACTCATGTATACATGAACGAATGTAGTGTCGAAATACGTTCCTAAGTTTGGATCGTTGAAATAAAGTAAATAATGATCTATCTCACGAGGATATGCTATTATCTCTCCCTGATCATATAGCGTTAGTTTGTCAGCATTATAAAACATTACATTGTTCAATGATCCATCGGAGGAATAACCTGCTGCGGCATAGTTTGGAGCACCAGAAAAAGTCAAAGAATTATTAAGAATTAGGGATAATGCAGACTGATTTTGTACTTCACAAGCAACAAAAACATCTGGCTTCGTGTAACTCATTATTTTTCTTAGCGTGTCTTCTCTATTCTGAACAACTGTATTAGTTCCACAATCATCTCGTCCTTCTGGGAAATTCAATAGATTATATGAGACCAAAGTCATCGTATCTGTCTGACTATAGGCTGCGGAGAGAAAAAGTATAGAGAGTAATAAGAGTTTCTTCATACTGCAAAAATACATGGATCATTGAGGTTGACTAAAAATTTCGCAAACAAAGTTGTCCAGTAAATTGCCAACACCTCATAAATCGATTTAAAAAAAGTACATTCCATGGTAATTAAATCACTCTTCAATTCGCTTCATTTATGTGGTTTTGATCGCTTTTTTTTAATTAACTTAGCGCGTTGATTTTAGAACGAACACTACTCAATTTCTGTGACTCGTATTGGCGAAGCCGTACCCAATCTTAGACAAAACATGGACGCATGCATTGTGAGTAAAATGATTCAATAATTGTCAAGTCATAAACGACATATTGCAAAAACGATCACCTGGAGAATAGTGGGAACAATAGACACGATCCTACTAAGTTGGCTTATTACAGGTAACGCTTTGACCGGTTTAAAGATCGGAGGCACAGAATTGGTAACAAAAATGATCCTCTACTATCTGCACGAGCGAGCTTGGTTTAATTTGCGCGTTTTCAAAACGAATGGTGCCCAAGTAAGACATATTTTAAAAACATTTACCTGGCGTTTTATAGGTACAATGGACACTGTGATTCTTGCATGGTTAATTTCCGGAAATGCAGAATTCGGCTTATCTATCGGCGGACTTGAGTTGATCACAAAAATGATCTTGTATTACCTACATGAACGAACCTGGTATAAGATCAAATTTGGACTCGAATCTAAAAATAGAACTCAACCCCACGCCGATCACTGATTACTGATTACGGTTAAGAAAAAAGAATGGAAAACATTTACGAAGAAAAGTACAACGTCACTCCTGAGCAAAGAGGAGGAATGAAAAACCAAAAACCTCTTGTGATCTGGTTCACTGGTCTTTCTGGATCTGGGAAATCTACGTTAGCAAAACAGCTAGAACACGAGTTATTTAACCGTGGTTATCATACTTTCAGTCTAGACGGAGATAATGTTCGTTCAGGATTGAACAAGAATATTGGTTTTACACCTGAAGGAAGAAAAGAAAACTTAAGAAGGATCGGTGAAGTTGCCAAATTAATGCTCGATGCAGGATTGATAACAATTTGCGCATTTATCTCCCCATACAAGGAAGATCGTTATGCAATACAAAACACTGTTGGAATCGATAATTATTTTGAAGTATTCGTAGATACTCCACTTTCTGTTTGCGAAGAAAGAGATGTTAAAGGTCTTTATAAAAGAGCGAGAAGCGGTGAGATCAAGAATTTCACTGGAATTTCAGCGCCGTATGAAAAACCTGAAGAACCGAACTTGAGAATCGATACATCTGAAACAAATATTGAACAAGCACTTTCAATGCTGATCGAAAAAATTGAAGCGAAAATAAAAAGTTAACTTTGTAAGTACCGATCCACAATCAAATGAGTATGCAAAAATATTATTTAAATTATTTAGACGAATTAGAATCTGAAGCCATTTTCGTGCTTCGAGAAGTTGCTGCACAATTCAAGAATCCTGTGATCCTATTTTCAGGAGGCAAAGATTCTATCTGTGTGACTCACCTGGCCAAAAAAGCATTTCATCCCGCAAAGTTCCCTTTTGCGTTGATGCACGTTGATACAGGTCACAATTTCCCCGAAACGATTAAGTTCAGAGACGATCTCATAGAATCTCTTGGAGCCAAATTGATCGTGGGTTCTGTACAGGAATCGATCGACCAAGGGCGAGTTCAGGAAGAGAAAGGTAAGTTTGCTACGCGTAACGCATTGCAGATCACTACTCTACTCGACGCCATAGAATCAAATAAAATCGATTGTGCGATTGGTGGTGGACGACGTGATGAAGAGAAAGCTCGAGCAAAAGAGCGATTCTTCTCTCACCGAAATGATTTTGGAGAATGGGACCCAAAAAATCAGCGTCCTGAGCTGTGGAACCTTTTCAATGGAAAACATTTTGAAGGTGAGCATTTCAGAAGTTTCCCAATCTCTAACTGGACAGAGATGGATGTCTGGAACTATATTCTTAGAGAACAGATCGAGATACCTTCACTCTATTTTGCTCACGAAAGAGATGTGATCAGAAGAAATGATTCTTGGATCCCAGACTCAGAATACTTGATCAAAGATGAAAGTGAAGAGGTAGTTCGCAAGAAGATCCGATTTAGAACGCTTGGAGATATTACGATCACAGGAGGAATCGAATCAGATGCAGATACACTTGAAAAGATCGTTGAAGAGGTTGCCGCTATGCGAAGCACAGAAAGAGGTAATCGTTCGGACGATAAAAGATCTGAGACTGCGATGGAAGATCGGAAAAAACAAGGGTACTTCTAAATTTAGAACTTAGAATTAATGATTAGTTCCCCGGTATCTCGATACATTTTGATTTCCGGAGCGAAAACACTCGGTGATCGAGTGCCACGAAAAGAAATGAAGTGGTATATCGAGATCAACGACAAACAACAAAAGAATTTCACTAAACATGAGTATAGATAAAAACCAATTACTAAGATTCACAACGGCGGGAAGTGTTGATGATGGAAAAAGCACATTGATAGGACGATTACTTTATGATTCAAAATCAATTTTTGAAGACCAATTGGATTCAGTTGAAAAAACGAGTCAGAAAAAGGGACATGACGGGGTTGATCTGGCCTTATTCACTGATGGACTCCGTGATGAAAGAGAACAGGGAATTACAATTGATGTAGCTTACCGTTATTTTACAACTCCAAAACGTAAGTTCATCATTGCCGATACTCCAGGTCACGTTCAGTATACGAGAAACATGGTTACCGGTGCATCAACAGCAAATGCAGCTCTGCTTTTGATCGATGCGCGTCATGGTGTGATCGAACAAACAAAACGTCATTCATATATTGCCTCGTTATTACAGATTCCTCATGTGATCGTATGTATCAACAAAATGGATCTTGTTGATTACAGTGAGGAGAAATTCAACGAAATAGTAGAAGATTATGAGGCACTGGCATCTAAAATGATGATCAAAGATGTTCAATTTGTCCCTATATCCGCATTGCACGGAGATAACGTGGTTAACGGATCAGAAAACATGGACTGGTACAAAGGAGGACCGCTATTGAATACACTTGAGACTTTACATATCGGATCTGACATCAATAAAAAGGATGCTCGTTTCCCTGTTCAAACAGTGATCAGGCCGCAATCCAAAGAGTTTATTGATTACCGTGGGTATGCTGGTAGAATTGATTCTGGTATTTTCAGAATAGGAGATGAAGTCACTATTCTTCCATCTGAATTCACTTCTAAGATCAAGAGTATTGACACGATAGATGCTGAGCTTGAAGAAGCATTCGCACCGATGTCAGTAACAATGCAACTCGAGGACGACATTGATATCAGTCGAGGGGATATGATCGTCAAAACAAAAAATCAACCTCAAAAAACACAAGAGGTGGAAGCGATGATCTGCTGGTTAAGTAATGAGAAGTATGTTCCTAGAACAAAGTTCATTATCAAACATACAACCAATGAACAAACTGCAATGGTAAAGAATGTTGAGTATAAAGTAGATGTTAACACATTAGACCGGGTGGAAAATGATCAAGATCTGGAAATGAATGACATCGCTAGAATTGCGATCAAAACTGCAAAACCGATCATGGTAGATGAATACCGTGATAACAGAAATACTGGAAGTTTTATTCTGATCAACCCGAATAATAACGAGACGGTTGCGGCTGGGATGATTATTTGATAGTGACGAGTGACTAATGAGTAGTGAGAAATGGAATGATAGGTGATCGAGTGATCCTGATCGAAACGCAGTGTAGCATCAGGAGCGTATCGAGAGCGCCGAAATCAACTAAAATAATACGAACATAAAACCCGGGATCTCGATACATTTTGATTTCATTGCATTCCATCAAAACACCGTGCCTGACGGCAGACAGGCTCGATTACCGGCAGTAGATTGATAACCGTTCACCCTTTCAAAACAACATGAACAATATTCTTAACAAATCAATAAAAGCATCTCTGGAAGCCGGAAAAGCCATCATGGAGATCTATGAATCTGATGATTTTGGTATTGAGACCAAAGCAGATGATTCTCCACTGACCAAAGCAGATCGTGCTGCGCATAACGTGATCATGGAGCACCTCTCCCCGCTTGGAATACCTGTTTTGTCTGAAGAAGGTAAAAATATACCTTATGAAGAACGGAAAGATTGGAAACAGTTATTTATTGTTGATCCAATTGATGGAACGAAAGAATTCATTAAACGCAATGGAGAGTTTACGGTAAATATTGCATTGATCCAGGATCACAAACCAGTTATGGGTGTGATCTACGTACCGGCAAAAGAAACACTCTATTACGCAGATGAAGAAAATGCATACAAACTGGAAGATGTTACGCTTGAAAACTACGAAGAAAGAGAAAAGAAAGCGGCGCAGCTACCACTTGCTCAGAACAATGGCACTGCTCCAAATTCGTCACTGCTCACTTCTCACTCGTCACTACCGAAGATCACTGTTGTAGCCTCAAAATCTCACCTTTCTCCCGAAACACAAGATTTCATCGATGATCTTAAAACCAAATACGATGCAGTTGAAACGATCTCAAAAGGTTCTTCATTAAAACTATGTATGGTAGCAGAAGGAACTGCACAATATTACCCTCGTTTTGCACCAACAATGGAATGGGATACAGCCGCAGGACAGGCTATTTGTAAGAGCGCAGGGTGTGATGTCATCGATCAGGAAACGAAGGAAACAATGGTCTATAACCGGCAGGAATTATTGAATAACTGGTTTTTGGTCAAACGGAATTGATAAACAAATACGGTATCTCGATACATTTTGACTTCATTGCATTTCATCAAAATACTCGATTACCGGTATCAAACTAATTACTGATCACTGATTACTGATCACTGATCACCAATAAAAGCAAATGAAACAAATCAAAAATATATGCTGTATCGGAGCTGGATATGTTGGAGGACCAACTATGGCTGTGATCGCTCAGAAAAACCCAAACATTTCAGTTACCTGTGTTGATCTAAATGAACAACGAATCAATGACTGGAACGACGAAAACCTTGACAACCTTCCAATCTATGAACCTGGATTGGCAGATGTAGTTAAAGAAGCAAGAGGTAGAAACTTATTCTTTTCTACGGAGGTTGATAAAGCCATTGATGAAGCAGACATGATCTTCATTTCTGTGAATACGCCAACTAAAACGTACGGTGAAGGAAAAGGAATGGCTGCCGATTTGAAGTATATTGAGCTTTGTGCTCGTCAGATTGCCCGAGTAGCAAAGGATGATAAGATCATTGTTGAAAAATCTACATTACCGGTTAAAACTGCGGAGGCATTAAAAAGTATTCTCATGAATACAGGTAACGGCGTAAATTTCCAAATACTTTCAAACCCAGAGTTTCTTGCAGAAGGAACAGCTGTCCAAGATTTACATGCTCCCGATCGCGTTTTGATCGGTGGAGAAGAAACAAAAGAAGGTCTTGAAGCCATGCAACAATTAGTAAGTGTCTATGCTAGTTGGGTACCCATGGAAAGAATTTTAACAACAAATGTTTGGTCATCTGAACTTTCAAAATTAGTGGCCAATGCATTTTTAGCACAACGTGTATCATCCATCAATGCGATCTCTGAACTTTGTGAAGCAACTGGAGCAGATGTGAATGAAGTAAGTAGATCTATTGGAATGGACAGTCGAATCGGACCGAAATTTTTAAAGTCATCTGTTGGATTCGGAGGATCTTGCTTTCAGAAAGATATTCTCAATCTGGTATACATTGCAACGTCACTTGGTTTGCAGGAAGTCGCTGACTATTGGGAACAAGTCATCATCATGAACGATCACCAAAAGCACCGTTTCGCACGAAAGATCGTTAAGACACTTTACAATACCGTTGCTGACAAGAACATTGCTTTCCTTGGGTGGGCGTTTAAAAAAGACACAAATGATACTCGTGAGAGCGCAGCGATCTACGTTGCTGAAAAGCTTATTCACGAAAAAGCAAACATTGTTGTGTACGATCCTAAAGTATCCAAAAAACAAATCATAGCTGATTTGGAATATCTTGGGACAATTGATAAAGAAGCCATTGAAGAACATCTAACAGTGGTGAATGATCCTTACGCTGCAATGAATGATAGTCATGCGATTGCTATTTTAACTGAATGGGATGAGTTCACTACTTACGACTGGCAAAAAGTATACGATGAAATGTACAAGCCTGCTTTCATCTTTGATGGGCGTGGAATTCTGAATAAGGGTAACCTCAGCGAACTCGGATTCAAGTTATTTGCGATTGGATCATCACATTAAAAGTAATTCTCATCCACTAATTACACAGATGGCACGAATTATTTGATAAACCATAAGAACAATATAGCTATTGAGTCAACTACTGTTTAAAGAAGAATCATATGATATCATTGGATGTTGTATGGAAGTTCATAGAGAACTCGGACCAGGTTTTCTCGAAGCAGTTTATCATGAAGCACTTGCTATAGAATTCGACACTAGGTTTATTCCTTACGAGCATGAAAAAGAGCTTAATATTTCATATAAAAGTATTGAATTACGTAAAGGATATTTTGCAGATTTCATGTGTCACGAGAAAATAATATTGGAAATAAAAGCTATCAATGAAATTAATAGTGTTCACATAAGTCAAGTGCTTAATTATCTAAAAGCAACAGATTTGAGATTAGGGTTACTAGTCAATTTTGGAGCAAAAAAATTAGAGTATAAGAGAATAGTACGATGATCAATAGCTATACAAAACAAACTCTTTCGTGTCATTCGTGCCATTCGTGGACAAATCGTGAGCAACGCGAAACAACATATTTTGAATAAAAAATGCAATCAAAGGCTAAGATACTGATAACTGGAGGAGCTGGATTCATAGGATCCAATCTATGCGAGTACTTCCTTGAAACAGGACATCAAGTACGTTGTCTCGATAATTTCGCTACAGGATTTAAACATAACATCGAACCCTTTCTATCGAATAGCAACTTTGAATTCTTCGAAGGAGATATCCGTGACCTGGAAACTTGCCAAAAAGCATGTGAAGGAATGGATTATGTACTCCATCAAGCGGCACTGGGTTCCGTACCTCGGTCAATAAAGGATCCTGTAACCACAAATGATGTGAACAACAACGGATTCTTGAACATGTTAGTCGCAGCTCGTGATCAAAAAGTGAAACGATTTGTATACGCTGCAAGTTCATCCACTTATGGTGATTCCAAAAAGCTCCCTAAGATCGAGGAAGAAATTGGTAAGCCCCTTTCCCCTTATGCGATCACAAAATATGTAAATGAATTATACGCAGATGTGTTTGCGAAAACGTACAACATGGAATGCATCGGACTCCGTTACTTCAATGTATTTGGTAAACGACAAACACCGGACGGAGCATACGCGGCAGTGATCCCGTTGTGGGTAAAACAACTCATTCAGCAAGAATCACCAACAATTAACGGTGACGGTTCTTACTCTCGGGACTTTACTTACATTGAAAACGTGATCCAGGCGAACGAAAAAGCAATGCTTACCCCTACTGAGGACATACAAAAACGGGCGAGAGACTATTACAACCTCGACCTAGAAGAACATAAATATTTTAATACAGAAAGTGACTGGTCGTCGAGTGATCATGAGTTGAGTGAAACGAAACGTCAGGATCGTATCGAAACGAAGAGTCACTTGAGTGAGGTCTTCAACGTTGCTTACGGCGGGAATACGAATCTTCTCGATCTATTTAAAGCATTAAGATCAGAACTATCAAAACACGATAAAGAAATCGCCGATATAAAACCAACGTTCGGTCCAGTAAGACCCGGAGACATACCACATTCACAAGCGAGTATCGTTAAAGCACAAATGTTATTAAATTACAAACCTAAGTTTGATGCTGAAAAAGGATTTGCAGCAGCCTGCGAGTGGTATTACAAGAGTTTAAAGAATTAAAAGATGAATATACTTAAGTTGATCGGTCGAGATGAAGTATTGTTCAAAAGCGATATTTCTCATCATGAAGAAGAATTGAGTAAAATTGTTTCTTCCTCAAAATTCTTGGTTCTCGGAGGAGCTGGATCGATAGGCCAGGCAGTTTGTAAGGAGATATTCAAAAGAGACCCGCAAAAACTTCACGTAGTAGACATTAGTGAAAACAATCTGGTAGAACTTGTACGAGATCTTAGATCTTCAATCGGTTATATCAATGGCGAATTTAAAACCTTCCCTCTTGATATTGGTTCTGTTCAGTACGACGCTTTCATCAAACATGATGGAGAGTATGATTATGTGCTAAACCTATCTGCATTAAAACATGTGCGAAGTGAGAAAGACCCTTACACCTTGATGCGCATGATAGATGTAAACATCTTCAATACGATCAAAACGATTCAGCAATCAAAACAGAACTCAATAAAAAAATATTTCTGTGTCTCTACGGATAAGGCTGCAAACCCTGTAAATATGATGGGCGGTTCAAAAAGGATCATGGAACTTTTCTTGATGAGAGAAAGTCTTAGTATTCCGATATCCACTGCGAGATTTGCAAATGTCGCTTTTTCAGATGGATCATTATTACACGGATTCAATCAACGTATGCTGAAGAATCAACCGATCGTGGCACCAAATGACGTTCGTCGATATTTCGTTACTCCTCAAGAATCAGGAGAACTATGCTTGATGTCCTGTATTTTCGGGGAGAACAGAGATATTTTCTTCCCAAAATTAAGTGAAGATCTTCATCTGATCACTTTTGCAAATATTGCACGTAAATATTTGAAAGAAAAAGGTTACGAGCCATACGAATGTTCAAGTGAGGATGAGGCCAGATCACTGATCGAAACTTTACCAGAAAAAGGGAAATGGCCATGCTTCTTTCCAAAGTCAGATACAACTGGTGAAAAAGATTTTGAGGAATTCTTTACGGATGGTGAAACGGTCGACCTGAATAGATTTGAAAACCTTGGCATCGTTAAAAATGATCCTGTATTTAATGAAGATCATCTAGACGACTTCACACGATCGATCGATCAAATGAAGCATGATTTAACATGGAATAAGGAAGAGATCGTGAAATTGTTCTTTAAATTAATTCCAAATTTCGAATACGAGGATAAGGGGAAATATCTTGATAGTAAAATGTAGATTAATGGTTTATGGGGTTTTGCTGCTTCGCTGTTTATATGGGTTTATTTTTTTAAATGATGAAAGTATTTAGTTTTGAATCACTTGAAGTTTGGAAAGAAGTTAAATTATTAACTAAGGAGATTTATATTTTGACAAAAAAGTTTCCTGATAGTGAAAAGTTTGGTTTGGTCTCACAAATTAGAAGAGCAACTGTTTCTGTCTCATCTAATATTGCTGAAGGGTCGGCGAGGAACTCAGCAAAAGATCAAGCTCATTTTTACCAAATTGCCTTTAGTAGTCTGATGGAAGTATTAAGTCAGCTTTTGATTTCAGTAGAACTAAACTTCATTCAGGAAAACGAACTTCAATTACAAAGAGAAAGCATTTCGAATATAGCCTTTAAATTAAATGCTTTAAGAGCAGCATCTTTAAAAAGACTTAAAAATTAAAACCCCATAAACCCAATAAACGTCATAAACTCCATAAACATTACAATTCTAATACTTGCTTAAATGCACTACTCTAAAACGATAGATTTCATTCGTAAACAATTCAATACTGAAGAGTTTATTCCTCTACATGCACCCGTTTTCTTTGGAAACGAAAAGAAATACCTAAACGAATGTATTGATTCCACATTCGTTTCTTCTGTTGGAAAGTTTGTTGATCAATTTGAAAAAGACATCGCAAAATATACAGGAGCTAAACATGCAGTTGCCTGCGTGAATGGTACGAATGGACTTCACATGGGGATGCTCGTAGGAGGAGTCAAAGAAGGTGATGAGGTCATTTCACAGGCACTGACATTTATAGCCACAGCAAATGCTATCAGTTATATCGGGGCAAAACCAGTATTTATTGATGTTGATAAAGATACAATGGGAATGTCGCCTGAGGCATTGACCAATTTTCTTAAAAATTCAGCAGAAAAGAAAGAAGACGGATATACGTATAATAAAAAGACAGGGAAAAAGATTGCGGCATGTGTACCAATGCATACGTTTGGATTGCCAGCACGGATCGAAGAGATCAAAAGCATTTGTGACGATTGGAATATTTTCCTGATCGAAGATGCAGCTGAATCCTTAGGAAGTCGATATAATGGTAAACATACTGGAACAATTGGTAAGATCGGGGTATTTAGTTTTAATGGCAACAAAACGATAACAGCTGGTGGTGGTGGAGTACTCATCACTGATGACGAAGCCTTAGCCAAAAAAGCCAAACATCTAACCACTCAGGCAAAAGTACCTCACCAATGGAAGTTCGAACATGATGCGATTGGTTACAATTATAGAATGCCAAATTTAAATGCCGCTTTAGCATGTGCTCAACTTGAGAATCTCGATGAGATCATCAAAAATAAACGAGAATTAGCTGATCGTTATTCTTCACTTTTCAAAGACACGGAGATACAGTTTGTAAAAGAACCAGAAGGCACCGTATCTAATTACTGGTTAAACGCGTTGATCCTGGAGAATAAAGAAGAAAGAGAAAAGTTTCTCAGTGAAACAAACGAGGCGGGTGTAATGACCAGACCGATCTGGGAACTTATGACTTCTTTACCTATGTTTGAGAATTGTCAACATGATAGTCTCCAAAATAGTAAGTGGTTGGTTGACCGTGTTGTGAACATCCCAAGTAGTTATAGACAAAATGGATAAGATCATATTAATAGGAGCCGGAGGACACGCCAAATCTGTAGCTGAGGTCATTAATTATGCTTCTGAACCGCTCATGGTAGAAGGAATAATTGATCCAGATCGTTCAGATGATCCTTATTGGAAAACAATAGATTATCTGGGAAGAGATGATGATTTTACTGATCTCGAAGGAAGGAATGTGCATATAGGAGTTGGAATGATCAAAAACCTCAGATTAAGAGAATCCATTTATAAAGCGTATAAACAGAAGAACGCAAATTTTCCAATTATCATTTCAAAACATGCCTTCGTATCAACATCTGCAAATATTAATGAAGGTAGTATTGTAATGCACCAGGGTTTTGTAAATACAGGTGCTCAAATAGGTGTGAACTGCATACTCAACACAAAGTCCACGATCGAACACGACGTTATCCTAGGAGATCATTGTCATACAGGACCTGGATCAACAATAAATGCTGATTGTAAAATAGGCAATAACGTATTCATCAGCAGTAATGCCACGATCAACCGAGGAATTACTATTGGGGACAATTGTATTATTGGCGCTGGTTCTGTTGTAACTAAAGATATCGAGGATAATTCATTAGTATTTGGGGTTCCTGCTAAATTTCAACGTAAGATAAAATGAGCCGAACTTTAATCATAGCAGAGGCTGGAGTGAACCACAATGGGGACATGGATCTCGCAAAGAAATTGATCGATGCTGCAGCAGAGGCCAATGTTGATTATGTAAAGTTTCAAACTTTTAAGTCGGATAAATTAGTTACTAAATCGGCTAAAAGAGCGGCCTATCAAGATGAAAACACCCAAAACAAGGATTCCCAATACGAAATGCTCAAAAAATTAGAGCTGACGGATGACGATCATGTATTCTTAAAGAATTATTGCAACGAGAAGGGAATTAAGTTTTTATCCACGGGCTTTGATCTTGATAGTCTCGTTTACTTAAACGAACTAGGCATCAAGCTTGCTAAAGTGCCCTCTGGTGAGATCACCAACCTCCCCTATCTCGAAAAGATCGCTGAATTATTTCCTGAAATTATCCTTTCAACTGGTATGGCGGATATGCAAGAGGTTGAGGATGCATATAATGCATTGATAAAAGCAGGAGCAAAACACGAGAATATTACCATCTTACATTGCAATACTGAGTATCCTACTCCTATGAAAGATGTTAATCTTAAGGCTATGCTTCATATTCAAGACAGACTTAATGTTTCTGTTGGATACTCTGATCATACCTTAGGTATCGAAGTTCCTATCGCTGCTGTATCTTTGGGCGCAAAAGTGATCGAGAAACACTTCACACTGGACCGAAGCATGGAAGGCCCTGATCATCGAGCATCACTTGAACCTGAGGAACTAAAACAAATGGTTAGTTCGATGAGAAATATTGAAGCTGCCTTAAGTGGTTCAGGTTTAAAAGCTCCTTCTCCTTCTGAGTCAAAGAATATTTCTGTAGCTCGAAAAAGTCTGGTTGCTGCAAAAGAAATTAAACAAGGTGAGATCTTTACCGAGGAAAATCTGGCAATTAAGCGACCGGGAACCGGAATTTCACCCATGAAGTGGTATGAAGTGATTGGGAAAGAAGCGAAAAAAGATTTTGATATAGACGAAATCATTGAGTTATGAGAAAAGTTTGTGTTTTTACAGGTACTCGTGCTGATTTTGGGTTATTAAAGCCACTTATGCATGAGATTAATTATCATGACGAAATGGAGCTTCAGATCGTAGCAACTACCATGCACATGTCTCCATACTTTGGAGAAACGTACAAAGAGATCTTAGATGCTGGATTTAACATCGACAAAAAAGTTGAATGTCTACTTTCCGGAGATACGGCTAACGCTGTTACTAAATCCATGGGACTTGCAATGATCGGATTTGCCGATGCAATCGCTGAACTCGAACCCGATTTTGCTATAATACTCGGTGATCGAACTGAAATGCTAATGGCAGCCAGTGCTTGTTCTGTAGCGAATATTCCAATAGGTCATCTTCATGGTGGAGAAGTAACAGAAGGTGCTTATGATGATGCTTTCAGACACGCTATCAGTAAAATGAGTGCTTTACATTTCACTTCAACCGAAGAATATAGGAAAAGAGTCATCCAATTAGGAGAGAATCCAGAGTCCGTATTTAATGTCGGTGCCATTGGAATTGATTCGATCAAATCCTTGAACCTGATGGATAAGAATGAATTTCAAAAGGCAATTGATTTTAAACTGAATAAGAGAAATATACTTATTACTTATCATCCAGTAACGTTAGAAGAGAATACTGCAGCCAATCAAATGGAAGAAATTTTCGCAGCGTTGCATCAATTAAAGGACACTCATTTTATCTTTACGTATGCCAACTCAGACAAATCAGGAGCCACGATCAACAGGATGATAGAGGATTTTGTTCGTAAAAACGATGCTATTTCTTGTGCTTTCCCATCGCTGGGACAGCTAAGATATTTAAGTGCACTGCAACATGTGGATATGGTTCTCGGTAATTCTTCCAGCGGTATCCTGGAAGTTCCTTCATTCAAAATACCAACAATTAATATTGGTGATCGCCAAAAAGGAAGAGAGATGCCAGATAGCGTGATCAATTGTAACGTTGATCGAATGAGCATATTGAAAGCGATAGAAAAAGCAGATGATCTGGATCTTGCGAATATGGTTTCAATTTACGGAGAAGGAAAAGCAGCTAAAAAGATCATCAGCATTTTAGAGAGAAAAATTAATGGAGTGGATCTTAAAAAAGGATTCTTCGATTTAAACAAAGATCAATGATCGATTATAAGAAACATTTTATTTCACCAGACACTTCTGTTCGTGAAGTTTTGAAAACATTGAATACATTGGCGCCTCACATCATTTGTTTTGTGGTGGATGAGCATGATACGTTGCTGGGATCTGTCACTGATGGTGATATTCGTAGAGGACTCATAAACGGGAAGGAACTCGATGACCAGATCATTGAACTTGTACAGAAAGATCCTTACAAGCTAGAGCGAAACAAATTGATCCCTGAGACCTATCGCGATCTAAAGAATAAGCGATTAAAACTGATCCCTCTCGTTGACGAAGAAAACAGAGTTATAGATATATTGAACCTGGAAGATTATCATTCTTTCTTACCAATGGATGCGGTGATCATGGCAGGAGGAAAAGGAACTCGTTTACGTCCTCTAACTGAAAATACACCAAAACCGTTGTTGAAGGTTGGAGATAAACCGATAATTGAACACACCATCGATCGTTTGATCAAATTTGGTATTCAACGAATCTATATTTCGATCAATTATTTAGGAGAACAATTGGTTGATTACTTTGGTGATGGAAGTCAGAAAGGTATTGAGATAAAATATATAGAAGAAGATGAGTTCTACGGTACGGCAGGAGCACTGAAGTTAGTGAATGATGGGTTTAACCATAATCATTTGCTTTTTATGAACTCCGATCTTCTCACCGATGTTGACTTCGAATCCATCTTCAATACACTGATCGAGAAAAGCGGAAATATGATCGTCTCTACGATTCCTTATGATGTCAAAGTACCTTATGGTGTAGTAGAAACTGAAGGTCAAGAGATCAAAGCGTTGAAAGAAAAACCGACGTATACTTATTACAGCAATGCCGGAATCTATATTATCGATCAGGAGGCGCTGGATCACATTCCGGTGAATGAATTTTATAATGCGACAGATCTTATTGAGGATCTGATCAAGGAAAACAAAAAAGTGATCAACTTCCCTATCCATTCCTACTGGCTGGATATCGGAAAACATCACGACTTTGAAAAAGCACAACAAGACATCAAACACCTGAAGCTTTAATATGAATCTCGTTGTTATCCCTGCACGTGGAGGATCCAAAGGAGTACCTGGCAAGAACATCAAGCTTCTGAACGGTAAGCCTTTAATTCACTATACCATTGAAGCGGCTCGTGAAGTCTTTTCTGATGAAGAGATTATCGTAAGTACGGATAGTGAAGAGATCAAATCAGTTGCAGAACAAACCGGATTAAAAGTACCTTTTCTTCGTCCTGATCATCTTGCGACGGATACAGCATCAAGTCAGGATCTTCTCATGCATGCACTTGATCATTTTGAAACAGAACATGGGACACCAGTAAATATAGTATTGCTTCAACCAACTTCTCCTTTTAGAAATGCTGATCATATCAAGGAGGCGCTAAATGAAAAGTCTGAAGATGCAGAAATGTTGGTTAGTGTATGCGAAACAAAGGCTAACCCCTACTTTGTGTTGAAAGAAGAAGACGAACACGGTTGGTTACAGTCTTCTAAACAAGGAGATTTCACACGTCGCCAAGACGCTCCAAAAGTATATGAACTCAATGGAGCCATTTATATTATTGCACCAGAGGCATTGCGTTCCAAAAAGATGGGATCCTTTCACAAGGTTCAAAAATATGTCATGAACGAACGATCTTCTCATGATATTGATACGATGTTGGATTGGGAGGTGGCTAAAATAATGTCAAAACGAAATAGATCAATAAATTGACAAAAATAGGAATCATAGGTCTCGGATATGTAGGACTACCACTTGCACGTTTATTCGCCACGAAATATCCAGTTATTGGATTCGACATCAACAGACAACGTGTCGATGAGTTAAACAATGGAGTCGATCATACGAAAGAAGTAGAAAATGATCTTCTCAAGGAAGTCTTGACTGACTATTCGACGGACAGCGATGCCCCAGGTTTATACTGTACAGCTCGATTGGGAGAGTTAGAGAACTGTAACGTTTTCGTGGTAACTGTCCCTACTCCTATAGACAAACAAAAAAATCCAGATCTAACTCCCTTGATCAAAGCATCTGAATCAGTAGGTAGGATCTTAAAGAAAGGCGATACAGTGATTTACGAATCAACTGTTTATCCAGGCGCCACTGAAGAGGAATGTATCCCTGTCCTGGAAAAAGTAAGCGGTCTTAAATTTAACGAGGATTTCACCGTTGGTTATTCACCAGAACGCATAAATCCTGGAGACAAGGAACATACGGTCGAAAAAATATTAAAAGTCACCTCTGGCTCGACGCCCGAAGCAGGTAAACGTATTGATGAACTGTATAATTCTGTCATCACGGCTGGAACCCACCTCGCTCCTACCCTAAAAGTGGCTGAAGCGGCTAAAGTTATCGAAAACTCACAGCGCGACATCAACATCGCTTTTGTGAATGAACTGGCGAAGATCTTTAATAAATTAAACATTGATACCCGTGCCGTTTTAGAGGCAGCATCTACAAAATGGAACTTCCTTCCTTTTCAACCTGGACTTGTAGGAGGACATTGTATCGGGGTTGATCCTTACTACTTAGCGCAAAAAGCACAAGAAGTCGGATATCATCCAGAGATTATTCTTGCCGGAAGACGTATGAATGACAGCATGGGGAATTACGTAGCTAAAGAAGTCGTAAAACTCATGATCGATAACGATCAGCAGATCAAAGGCGCAGATGTACTCGTACTCGGTATAACGTTTAAAGAGAATTGTCCAGATGTGAGAAACACACGTGTTACAGATGTGATCGATAGCTTAAAAGACTATGGTGTAAATGTTACGATCTTTGATCCCTGGGCAAACAAAGAAGAAGTTGAACATGAATACGGACTCTCTATCGTAAATGAGTTACCAAAGCATAAACATAATGCAATAGTACTTGCAGTGGCACACGATGAATTCAAATCACTTGATTTTGATAGCCTTAAAAAAGAACGTTCGATCGTTTACGATGTAAAGGGAATTTTGAATAAAAATATTGCCAATAAAAAACTCTAAACCCTAAATTTTGAACACTGAATTGAAAATACTAATAACTGGAGGAGCCGGATTCATAGGGTCCAATCTATGTGAATACTTTTTAGAAAAAGGATACCATGTCCGCTGCCTCGATAACTTCGCAACAGGATTTAAACACAACATCGAACCGTATCAATCCAATAGCAACTTTGAATTCATCGAAGGTGATATTCGCGACCTGGATACTTGCCAAAGCGCCTGTGAAGGAATAGATTACGTGCTCCATCAAGCAGCTTTGGGTTCTGTTCCACGCTCCATTAAGGATCCAATTACGACCAACGAAGTTAACAGCAATGGATTTTTAAACATGTTAGTCGCGGTGAGGGATCAAGGCGTAAAACGTATCGTTTATGCAGCAAGCTCATCCACTTATGGAGATTCAAAAAAATTGCCAAAGATTGAAGAGGAAATTGGTAAGCCCCTCTCCCCTTATGCGATTACGAAATATGTGAATGAATTGTATGCGGACGTATTTGCAAAAACATACAACATGGAATGCATCGGACTCCGTTACTTTAACGTTTTCGGTAAACGGCAAACACCGGATGGGGCGTATGCTGCGGTAATTCCGTTGTGGGTAAAACAATTGATTCAACACGAATCACCAACGATAAACGGTGATGGGTCCTACTCACGTGATTTCACTTACATAGAAAACGTGATCCAGGCAAACGAAAAAGCCATGCTTACACCAACAGAAGATATTCTTCAACACGCAAAAGACTATTACAACGAGGATCTGGATAATCACAAATACTTCAACGAAAAGAAATCTGATCACGGATCACTATCGACTAATCACTCAAATACTCAACAAACTGATCACGGATCACTGATCACGGATCACGAAAATACTGATCACTCAATAAACGAAGTCTTCAACGTAGCCTACGGCGGTAACACCAACCTAGTGGACTTATTCAATGCCTTAAATAAAGAGTTATCTAAGCACGATGAAAAAATCGAAGAGATCAAACCAACATTTGGCCCAGTACGCCCAGGAGATATTCCACATTCACAGGCAAGTATTGTTAAAGCTCAAATGATACTAGGTTATGAACCGAAATATAGTGCTCCAGAGGGGTTTGCTGAGGCTTGTGAATGGTACTATGATAATTTAAGTCGCAAAACCTAACTAGAATAAAATGATAGTCAAAAAATCTAAATTACAAGGACAAGTTCGAATAAGTGGAGCAAAAAATTGTGCTCTTAAATTATTGACAGCTTCAGTTTTAACAGATGAAACTGTTGAGATATTCAATTCGCCAAATGGGCTACTTGACATGCAAGTGCATATTAAGATGCTCAATCAAATGGGTAAAACCTGCACAGAACGTAATGGTTATTTAAAAATTGTCGAGAATAAAATTAATCCAGAGCTACTATGGGATGAACGCTCTATAAGAAATTCTTTATTAATACTAGGATCTCTAACAACTCGATTTGGAGAGGGTAAAGTACCACTACCTGGAGGCTGTCCACTAGGTGATCGAAAATACGATCTCCATATCATGATTCTTGAAAAACTCGGTGCACGGGTATGGGAGGAAGATGGATATCTTTGTACAGAAGCTAAAAATGGATTAGAGGGTGCTGATATTCATTTATCTATTCGCTCTACTGGAGCTACAGAAAACGGTATATTATCGGCTACTTTGGCAAAAGGAACAACAACAATTTGGAACCCTCACATACGTCCTGAAATTATAGATCTTATTCATATGCTCAATAAAATGGGGGCGAAAATCAAGGTTTATGGGCAGAAATGCATTCAAATTGAAGGAGTCGATAAACTCAATGGAGTCCGTCATACAGTCATACCTGATAACATGGAAGCTTTGACTTGGGCTATCGGAGCCGTTATTACGAAAGGTGAGGTTGAAATATTAGATTTTCCTTTTGAGCATCTTGAATTTCCGTTAATACAATTGAGAGAAAGTGGTATGCAATTTTATCGAGGTCAACACTCACTAATTGTAAAAGGTGGCGAACCTTATCCAATTGATATTAGCACAGGACCATACCCAGGCATAAATTCTGATATGCAACCGTTATTTGCTGTATACGGCGCAATGTCTAAAGGTGAATCCCGAATTATCGACTTGCGATTTCCCGGTAGATATGCATATGCCGAGGAACTTGCTAAAATGGGCATAACCTTTTCAGTGGATCAGGGTATGCTTAAAATTGAAGGTGGAACACCGTTAAAAGGAAACAAGGTTCAAGCTTTAGATTTAAGAGCAGGAATTGCCCTTCTTTTAGCTGGCTTGACTGCTGAAGGGCAAACAGAAATTGAAGATTCATGGCAGATTCATAGAGGTTATGAATTTCTTGATCTCAAGTTAGATGATTTAACTAAATGATATTCAGATGAATTTAATTCAATCATTCGTCTATGATTTACCTGAAGGAAAAAAAAATATTTTACGATCTTTATTCACGTACTACTTAAATGCCAGTTTTAGGGTTCTTAGAACATATCGAGTTGCAAAATATTTTTATTTATCAAAGCTTCCATTTTCTGGAATCATAAGCTCGAGACTTAGAGTCAAACTAATAAATAAGTTGAATTGTGATTTACATTTAAAAAGCTCAATAAGTAATGGTATAAAATTGGCTCACCCATTAGGAATAGTTGTCGGAGCAGGAGTAATAATTAAGAAAAATGTTACAATTTATCAAAATGTCACCTTGGGTAGCACAGGAAAAAAAGAAATGGGTTATCCGATAATCGGTGAAGGATGTATAATTTATGCTGGAGCTATAATATTGGGAGATGTACAAATAGGAGAGAACTCTGTGATAGGTGCTAATTGTATTATTAATAAAGACATTCCTCCAAACTCAATAGCTTATGGGAATCCATTAATCATCAAAAGGAAGGATGAAGAAATTTTTAAATGATAGCATCAGTGTCGGATTATCTAAAGTTTTAATAATTGTTTTCGGATTGGCTACTTCAATTATGACGGCTAGAGTTCTAGGTCCAGAAAAGAATGGGTTAATTGCTGCACTTTTGGTTTATCCAAATATTTTTATGTCTTTTGGGTCATTAGGTATAAGACAATCTACTACCTACTTAGTAGGACAAAAAAAATATAACGACCAGGAAATAAAAAACTCAATAACACAAATTTGGTTGTTCTCAACAATACTTGGTATTACCATTTGTATGTTGATAATGGTTAACTTTATTGCAGTCAAACATAATGTTTTTCTTTTAGTACTGGCAATTAGCCCAATCCCTTTTAAACTATTTAACACATACAACTCTGGTTTCTTTTTAGGTAAGAATAGAATTAAGGAATTTAATCGTATCAATTGGGTTCCTCCGGTATCAATCTTTTGTGCAACTGCTATATTTCTCTTAATGTTCGATTTAAGTCTAGAAGGTTATTTATTCGCTTTGATAATTGGTCCTTTAGGTGTATCAATATTTTTAATGAGTCGTGATAATCTTTTGTACTATCTTAAATTAAAAATTAATGTAAAAATCATCAGCAAACTAATGAGCCTAGGACTTATATACGCTTTTGCTTTGCTCATTATTAATCTTAATTACAAATTTGACATTATTATGTTGCAAAAAATGAGTAGTATGTATGAGTTAGGTATTTACAGTAAAGGCGCAAACATCACTCAGTTTCTTTGGCAGATCCCAATGTTACTGAGCACCATAGTTTTTGCTAGAAGTGCAATCTCGAAAAATGGTAGAGAATTCTCCGTAAAAGTTGCAATCTTATTAAGATTTTCGTTTGTTTTCATAACGATCGGCTCAGTGATTCTTTGGATATTGTCTGATTACATCATTATTGGCATGTTTGGTATTGAATTCTCAGAGAGTGTTTCCGTATTGAATTATTTATTACCAGGTGTGGTTCTCCTAACTATTTACAAAGTAATGAATATGGATTTAGCAGGAAAAGGGAAACCATGGATATCGATCATAGCTATGGTTCCTGCCTTAATTCTTAACATTGTTTTAAACTACTATTACATTCCCCTTTACGGTGCTGATGGGTCGGCTATAGCTTCAACTATAAGTTATTCTGTGGCTGCAATTATATTTTTGTTTTTGTACTCTTATGCAGTAAAAATGCCCTTAAGAGAAATTATAATGTATAAGAAAAATGATTTAATACTTTTTAAACAATTGTTTAAAATACTCACAAAATCAAAATGAATAGCTTTCACAATTTCAACCTAAAAGAATATAATGGCCACAAAGTATCCTCTACTTGTCGAACAGCATACTTCCCCCAAAGTGAAGAACAAATCATTGATCTATATAAGCGAAATCCAAAACTTCAATTGATTGGAAGCGGTCATAATATAATTTTAACTCAACAACATTACGACAGAGATTTTCTTATTCTCAACAATTGTTTTGATAAAATAAGTCTTCAAACAGATAATACGATCGATGTAGAAGCCGGTGCTTTTATGAAGAACGTAAGTGTATTTGCGCAAGAAAATGGGTTGTCTGGACTTGAATTTTTTTACGACATTCCTAGTTCACTTGGAGGAGCTGTAGTAATGAATGCGGGTACTAAAGAGGGCGAAACCAGCAAAGTAATTACGAAGGTTCGATACTTAGATTTAGAGGATCTAAAAATAAAAGAAATCTGTAAAGAAAAAGCTGAGTTTCAATATAGAAACAGTATATTCCAAAACAGCACTAAAAAGGTCGTTCTTGCTGCTTCTTTTGAATTAATCCCTGACAATAAAAAAGACATTCTGAAACGCATGAAAGACTCTAAGGCACGCAGATGGTCGAAACAACCACGTGAGTTTCCAAACTGCGGCAGTGTTTTTAAACGACCTCCAGGAAAATTTGTTGGACCAATGATAGAAGAGTTAGGATTAAAAGGATATCAAATAGGTGGCGCGCAAATATCCAAGAAGCACAGCGGCTTTATCGTTAACATAGGGAATGCAACTGGTCAAGATATTATTTCATTGATAGATTTCGTTAAACAAAAGGTGATGAAAGAGTTCAATATCAACTTAGAAGTAGAACAACGTATACTTTGAAAATACTATTTTTTATATCTGCGCATGGTCGAGGGCATGGAGGACACAACCATAGCCTAAACCATATATCTAGAGCTCTTGCTGAGAAGCATGATATCTCTATTTATTCTATAGGTCCAGCTGAGACTCAAATCTTACAACGAAACCCTTTCTTCAAAGGAAGAATATACTACAATGGAACCAATCTACTTCATTTAAGACGAAAATTGAAGGGGATTATAAAAGATTCATCACCAGACATTGTTCATTGCTTCGATAAAAAAACATATAATGTAGTCCGTCTTTTTCTCTCATCAAGAAAAACTAAAATTGTAGTGAACAAATGTGGGGGACAAAATCCAGTTCGATTTCCGTTCGTTCCAAACCTCATTCTTTTTAGTGAAGAGAACTATGAATGGTTCAAACAACAAAAAAAATTTTCAAGTTCGAATATAAAAGTTATTCCTAACCGTGTTGTTCCATTAGAAATGGATAAAAAAGAAAAGCCTATTCCCGAAAGAGAACAATCGTTTAACTTGGTTCGTATTTGTCGAATTACCAAGTATTACGAAAAAAGCATTCAGGATTCATTTAGATTATTAGAGGAATTAAATAATTCTGATACAAATCGGCCAGTGCATCTCTTTCTCATTGGCAATATTGAGGATCAAGAACTGTATCAAAGAATCCTAATGCATCCTTACGTTCAGTCAGGTCAAGTTAGTTTTATTACAAACCCTGAATATACCTCCGAGGCTTCAAAGTTACTATATCTTGCAGATGCTGTGATAGGAACTGGCAGAGGACTTATGGAGGCTGCATCTCTGGGGCTTCCTATTCTAGCTATTAGTTCTACGTCTAAGCTTCCAGTTTTGCTAAATACAAAAGGTTTTGAAACAGCCTTAAAAACTAATTTCTCAGAACGAAATGTTTTCTCTTCAAAATTGATTGACAACAATTTACATGAGATCATTCAGTTAATAAACAATTCCAATACTCATAATCAATACCGAGATGAAGCAAGGAGTTTCTTCGATAAATACTTAAACATTAAAGGCGTAATCTTAAACTATACCAATTTTTATTACTCGACTATTTTTAGTAAGCGCCGTATTATGCGAGATGCGAAGTTGATTCTTAGAAGTATTAAAGTTTATCACGCCAGGTCCAAATAGATTAGATTATGATTAAAAAAATTAAGCTACTAGTAAGAAAAGTTATTTGGAGTCCTGAAAAAAGGGCAAGAAAAGTTGGTGTGAAAATCGGAGAGAGATGTGATATTCAAAATGTATCATTCGGCTCTGAACCCTATCTTATAGAAATAGGAAATCATGTTCAGTTAACAGCAGGAACAAAAATATTTACGCACGGAGCAGGATGGGTTCTGAGAGAGAAATATCCCAACATCGATTTCTTTGGTAAAGTTAAAATAATGGACAACGTCTATGTAGGTAACAATGTTCTTATTCTACCCGGGGTAACAATTGGTGAAAACTCTGTTATTGCAGCAGGAACGGTTGTAACTAAAAGTGTTCCAAAAAATTCTGTACTTGCCGGTAATCCTGGGAAGGTTATAGATACGATTGAAAACTTCGAAAACAAGATGCTCAAATTTGACTTAAAGTGTAAGAAAATGAATCCTTCAGAAAAAAGAGCATTCCTTCTTGCACAAGATGAGCATAAATTTATTATTAAGTGAATAGCATTGAAAGCAGCCCTGTTATACTCATTGGCTTTGGTCGATCAGGAACAAGCATTATTTCCGACATTGTCCTAAACCATCCTTCATTAGGTGTTATATCAAATTATAATGCAATATTCCCCTCGACTCCTTCTGTAGGATTATTAAGGTATTTTTTTGAAAACCGATTCTACAAGTTAACAGGTCAAAAAAAACAACTCAACAAGACATCAATGTTCAATAAATACATCTTCAAGAATGCAGAGGCTTATGCCTATTTGAACAACGTTACTGGGGTGAATTTCGGTAAACTATTTTTAAATGACATTATACTAGATGATAAGGAAGTTGAAAGGATGCAAAAAGAGTTCAATCGCCTTATAAAGTATCAGGGAAAAAGTAGACTTGGTTTCAAAACAACGGGACCCTCAAGGTTAGCCTATCTTCACCAATTGTTTCCTAAAGCTTGTTTTATAAATATAGTTAGAGACCCTTTACCAAATATCAATTCACTACTAAATGTTCATTTTTATCAGGATCGAAAACACGATTTATGGTGGGAAGGGAATGATGTGTATTCTCAAGATGAAAAAAGATTTGTTAAGGAGAATAAGAATAAACCTCACCTTATAGCCGCTTTACAGTATTATAAAGTACATGAGTACCATAGAAAAGAAATAGAGCAATGTTCTATTCAGGACCAGGTTTTGAGCGTTCGATACGAAAATTTTATTTCGGCCCCTAAAGAAGAAATAGAAAGAATATACGATTTTACAGGTCTTACTATGAATCAGGGTACAATTGATTTTCTCAAAAAAAATCAAATAGTAAATCGAAATAAGAATTCCTTTAGTGCATTTGATCGTTCTCAACATGATATTATAAAAGATATTGCACTTCGTGGAATTCAGTTATAGCTAAATGATAAGTCTTGTAAAAATACAGCGAATAACACTAATGCTATACTTTTTTAGCATGAACTTTGAAATGCTAAACTTAATGGGACTTGGCTCTACTTCAAGGTTGGCTGGACTTTTATATATCACTTCAGTTATAACGCAGTTGGACTCTCTTCTATACGTTAAGAGTATTAAAAAGTTTGTTCTTCCCTGGTTGATTTGGTTTACATATTTATTTGTCATCTCTTACATTAACATTACCCATTATACTACTATTGGTCAGGTGTTTGATTTAACTATACTATTGAACATACTGGTGTTTATTATACTTATCAATCATGAGAAAAAAGATCCTGGCATTTTTTTAAAAGGACTATTAAGTTATGCTGTAGGTTCTATTGTGCTCACAATTCTTTACTACTTAAAGATTGGAATTCATTATGAATTCAATCGTGTAACCATTTTTGATGATAATCAAAATAATGTAGGTTTGAGATTGGCCATTTCTTTGATTATCATTCTTTATGCATGTTACCAGTATCGAATAAAACTATGGATAAAAGGTCTCTTACTCCTTTCTGTTCCATTTTCATTTACTTTTTTACTGGATACCGGTTCCAGGGTATCAGTTCTTTCACTTGGGCTCGCTCTATTAATTAGTGCTGCACTGATAAGAACCGATAAATGGTACAAAAAAGCAATTCTCTATGTTGGATTAGGATTTATTCTCTACAAAGGGATTAATGTTACCATGAAGTCGGGAATTATTATTGACAGATTAACCAAAACCGTTGAAGAGGGTGATTTAGCGGGAAGGGACCGCATTTGGACGGTAACCCTTCAATACATCGAAAACAACATAATCTTCGGAGGTGGTCGAACTGGCTTTTACAAATATTCAACGGAAAGTTTTGGTGCATATAATGGTATTCACAATGTTATTCTAGAAATGCTTGCTTTTACAGGAATAATAGGCTTAGTGATATACCTATATTTCTTGTATCAAATTTCAAAAAATGTAATTTCAAATTATTTTCAATACAAGGATCTTCTTCAACTTTTGCTTATAATCCCCGTTATGGGGATGATTTTGAGTGGTCATGCCTTAAACTCAAAGATTGCATGGGCCATATTGGCATTTTCATGTATAACTCCATCGATTTTTGCTCAATTTAAAAGTAAAGTCTCATGAGTCTTCCCAAAATTGTTTTTATCCTTCCAAACCTAAATGGAGGTGGAGCTGAAAGGGTCACACTCAATTTTATTAAGTACTTAAAAGATAAGTTATACGACCTCACCTTGATACTTCTTGAAAAGACACCTGAACTTGAGTCTTCGGTTCCTGAAGGAATAGAACTGATTAATCTGAATACAAGATCCACTTCCAAATCATTCAAAGCTTTAAAGAAACAACTGAGAGAAACAAATCCAAATATTGTTTTCACATCACATTCCAGATTAGCATTTCTTATTTCTATCATTGGTAAAGAAAGAAAAAAGTTCGTTCATATTGCAAGGGTTCAGGGTAGTCCGAAAGCCGAAAAAGAATACAACGCATACAGTAAAACACATAGAGCTATGTTTGGGTATGGCTTTCGAAAGGCAGATATTGTCATTGCACAAACAAAAGAAATGAAAAGAGAAATCGAACAGGTTTATCGTGTTCGAAATGAAAAATGTCGTGTGATTCACAATCCAGTAGATCCAGATATTATCAATATTCAACCAAACACAAAAGGAAGGCTATTGCCCTCTGGTAAATTCAACTTTCTGGCTTCGGGTAGGCTACATTCCGTGAAAGGTTTTGATACTTTGATTAATGCTTTTTCTTCAATTTATTCAACGAACAATGATATTCATCTTACAATCTTAGGATCTGACAAAGGAGAAAAACAGAATTTAGAACACCTCATTTCCTCTTTGAACTTATCGAGTGTTGTGACTCTGGCAGGTCATATCGATAACCCTGCACAACACTACTTAGAGTGTGAAGCTTTCGTTCTATCATCTATTCACGAAGGATTCCCAAACGCACTGCTTGAAAACTACTGCATGAACACTCCAATTATTTCAACAAAATGTTGTGGAATAGTTGAACAACTTATAATGAATGGAGTAAACGGTTACATTGCGGAAGTGAACGATATTCATTCACTTAGCAGTGCAATGAAGAACAGCCTAAAGCTAAGACGCAAGGATATTAAAAATCCTCAATACGTAGGAGCAAATTTAAATAGCATTATCGAAGAATGTATAGACTTGTAATCTTAATACAAAAATGTGGTCGCTTTTTCTACACGAAAAAAATTCCATTCTTACCTACGTTTTTTAACTACCTCAACAGGTTAATGTTTAGTGTTTGGTTTCCATCAAGTGTAAAATATGGTAGAAATTTAGTTTTAGGTTATGGAGGGCTTGGAATTGTAATTCACAACCGTGTGGTAATTGGAGATGATTGTCATATTGATCAAAATGTGACTCTAGGTGGTACGTCCAAGATTGAACAGGTTCCTATTCTTGGAAATTCGATATATATTGGTGCTGGAGCTAAAATAATAGGGCCCGTGAAAATCGGAAATAACGTTGTTATTGGCGCTAATGCAGTTGTCATTAAAGACATTCCTGATAACTCTCTCGTCGTCGGAGTTCCTGGAAAAGTTGTAAAAACAGGAATATATAAGTCTGATTACGTATAAATGCTGAAAACAAATTCTCAAATCAATTTAGAAGGAAGAGTTCTGATAATTGGTCCGTCCTCAAACCAGCAAGGAGGTGTTGCTACTCATTTAAAAAACCTAGAAAGCTACAATGCTTTTGAACAAGCTGACTTTTATGATTTAGGATCAATCAATACCTCTAACAAGGGTAGAAAAAGTAGTCTTTCCAAAATCTTCTTTTCTTTGAGAAACTTAAGAAAATTAAATAAAAAAAATCAGTATGATTACATCATGTTGAATCATAGTATTTATTTAGGATCATTCCTCAAGTTACTCCTATCGATTATTTTTATTCCAGATAAAAAACAAAAGTCTATTTATGTATTTTTTCATGGAGGAAGGTTTAACTCATCTTTCAAGAAGATATTATTATTCAAACCCATAGTGAATCAGATACTGAGGTCGGCAAGTACTTTTTACTTTCTATCAGAAGAACAAAAAAAGAGTTTTGAAACAACCTGGGGAAATAGACATTCAACTCAGATTTACAACAATTATTCTAATGATGATGATATATTAAAAAAAAATAGGACTAATCAATTTGACTTCCTTTTCGTAGGAAGACTTGTTAAAGAAAAAGGAATACCTGAGTTAATTGAGGCATGCTCCGAGCTCAAGAAAAATAATTACCACAACTGGAAGCTATATATTATCGGAAAAGGACCTGATTCATTTGTTGACGACCTGAAACGAAAAATATCTAAAAGTGATCTAACTGAAAACATTGAACTGCTTGGCTATATCGATAAAAAGGAAATAATGGATTACTATGCAAAGGCTAAATGGGTCGTTCTACCAAGCTATGCAGAAGGCTTTCCATATGTATTCATAGAGGCAATGAAGTCTGGCACTCCAATTATCTCTACAAAAACAGGTGCATTGAATCGATTGATTTCACCTAAAAAGAATGGCTTTTTTATAGAACCTGAAAATTCTGTCAGTCTCTACGAGACTATGTCCATGGTTCTCTCTAAGAACCCGAATTTATCCAATAATTGCTATAATTTCTTCAAAGAAAACTTGTCCAGAACGAAAGCAGAGCTGTTTTACACGAACCTTTTCAAGAACTAATTGAAATCGAGCTTTTGGAATTTAATAAGATCTTTCAAACATTAATTCACCTGAAAATAAAGCAGGTTTGGTATCAAGTAAAGTATCGATACTTTCAACGAAAAAGAGACTACTTTAATCTCAAAGAAAACATAGATACCTCACACATAGCGTTTGCCCCTGATATTAATAGCAATAACTCATTAAGTGATGAAGAGTTTTCATTTCTCAATTTGAAAAGTTCACAAATCATTGATAGTTCTAATCACATTGATTGGAATTATAATGGATATGGTAAACTTTGGACCTACAACTTAAATTATTTTGATTACTTACAGCAAGAAAAGATTTCGAGAGAAAAAGGGTTAAAACTTCTACACGATTTTTGTGCTCAAAGTCAATCATTGAAAGATGCATACGAACCCTACCCTATTTCACTTAGGACAATCAATTGGGTGAAATTTTTAAGTAAACATAGAATTCATCGGGTAGAAATTAAGAATCAACTATATCAAGATGTTTATCGATTATATGATCAAATCGAATATCATATTCTTGCCAATCATCTTTTTGAAAATGGATTTGGGTTACTTTTCGCATCTTTTTATTTTAGAGATGAAAAGCTATATTCAAAAGCACATAAAATAATCAACTCTCAATTAAAAGAACAAATACTTGATGATGGAGCGCATTACGAATTAGCTCCAATGTACCATCATATAATTCTTCACCGTATTCTAGATAGTTATAACCTCGTTTCAAATAACAACTGGAAAAATAATCAATTAGAAAATGAACTCAAAGATGTGGCGAGTTCAATGCTAGGTTGGTTGGAACAGATCACATTCAGAGATGGAACAATGCCTATGCTAAATGATTCGGCACCTCAGATTGCGCCTGATTACGAGGCTTTATCAACTTACGCCGATCGATTAGGAATCACCTCAACAAAGAAAACATTAAAAGATTCCGGGTATCGTAAATGGAACTTTAACGGTTTTGAATGCATAATTGATATAGGTCAAATCTCGCCAAGTTATCAACCAGGACACGCACACGCAGATAGCCTGCAATTCATTCTAAACTATAAATCAAAACCAATGGTAGTTGATACCGGGATTTCAACCTATGAAAAGAATGATCGGAGGCACATTGAAAGATCTACGTCCTCTCACAATACAGTAACGATTGACAACCAAAATTCTTCTGAAGTATGGAGTGGTTTCCGCGTAGGAAGACGGGCTAAGGTTGTTATTGAAAAAGAAACAGATGATCTTATAAAAGCTTCTCATAACGGTTATCGAAATTTAAAAGCTAAACACACGCGTATTTTTAAAAAAAATATCAGTCAAATTTCTATTGTTGATGTTGTCTCGGGAAAAACTACTCTGAATAGGGTCGGTCACATACATTTCCATCCTGATATTAATATATCAAAAAATGGAAATCGAATAAATTTGAATGACGAATTAGTCCTCAACATTGATGGTTGCAGTCAAATAGAGATTGAAGATTATCAAATGGCTAAAGGATATAACTCACTCGTACCAGCGCAAAAAATCAAATATTACTTTCAAGAACAAGTTAACATCAGTTTCACTCCAATTAATGGTAATATTTAAATGAAGATTCTTTTTTTAACGGATAATTTCCCACCAGAAGTGAATGCGCCAGCGAATCGAACGTATGAGCACTGTCGCGAATGGGTAAAAGAAGGGGTTGAAGTTACCGTGATCACGTGTGTTCCAAATTTCCCCAAAGGAAAAGTTTATGAAGGATATAAGAACAAATGGAAACAGGAAGAGGTAATCGATGGAATACGTGTGATACGCGTTTGGTCGTATATTACTAAAAATGAAGGCTTCGTCAAACGTATTCTGGACTATATAAGCTATTCAATCACCTCTTTTTTTGCTGGACTATTCATCAAAACAGATGTGATCATCGCGACTTCTCCACAATTTTTCACAGCTTTATCAGGACGTTGGTTACATTTTTTTATACGTGCACCATGGATCATGGAGGTGCGCGACTTATGGCCTGAATCCATTGTTGCTGTTGGCGCCATGAAAAAAGGCAAAGCCATTCAGTTTTTCGAATGGTTGGAAAAGCGGTTATACAAAAGTTCGAATCAAATTGTTGTAGTGACAGACGCCTTCAAGAAGAAGATTATTGAGAAAGGGATTACCGAAAATAAAATAAAAGTCCACAAAAACGGAGTCAACCTTGAAAAGTTTAATCCACGCGACAAAGATAAGGAACTCGCGGATAAGCTCAACTTGAATGATAAAACTATATTCGCCTATATAGGTACACATGGGATGGCTCATGGTCTGGATTTTATTTTAAACAGTATTGGTGAGTTTGAGAAAACACATCCTGAATTTCATTTTCTCTTCATAGGAGATGGTGCTGAACGAAAGAAATTACTGAAGTTAAACGAAAAACTACGATTAACCAACACTACATTTGTTTCATCTGTTACCAAAGAGGAAGTTCCCCGGTATTTATCGATTATGGATGTAGCTCTAGTCAATTTACGAAAAAGTGATACGTTCAAAACTGTAATTCCTTCCAAAATATTTGAAGCCGCAGCGATGCACAAACCCATTTTATTGGGACTCCAGGGTGAAACCGAAGGCATAATTAAAAATTACAGTGCTGGAGTAACTTTTGAACCCGAAAACAAAAGAGACTTTATAAAAAGTGCTTTAAAGATCGTTGATCAAGATAATTATCATACTTATCAAGAAGGTTGTCAGCATCTGGCAAAAGATTTTGATCGTAAAAAAATAGCTGCAGAAATGCTTAGTTCTGTTAAAGAATGTATAAACAAATAAAACAATGAAAAAGATTACCTTAATCGCAGGCGCCCGCCCTAACTTCATGAAGATTGCACCCATCATCCATGCAATCCATAAAGCTCAAGAAGAAGGAGTCGAGCTTGATTATCGATTGATCCATACGGGTCAGCACTACGATAAGAAAATGTCAGGTGATTTCTTTGAACAACTTGAGATTCCCGAGCCTCACAACAATTTGGAAAGTGGGAGTGGTACGCAAGCGGAACAAACAGCCAGTATCATGGTGCGATTTGAAAAAGAACTGATGGAAAATCCTACAGATCTTGTTCTTGTGGTGGGCGACGTAACTTCTACCATGGCTTGTGCGATCACCGCTCAAAAACTGCACATTCCCGTTGCTCATGTCGAAGGGGGAATTCGTTCTCACGACTGGACCATGCCTGAAGAGATCAATCGCCTGGTTACCGATGCGATTACGAATTATTTCTTTACGACCTCTGAATTGGCAAATGAAAACCTACGTAAAAGCGGAGTGGATGACAAGAAAATTCATTACGTTGGGAATACGATGATCGATACGTTGTTAAAACAGCGGCCTCGATTTCAACAACCTGAGGTGTGGGAGAAGATTGGTCTTGAAAAAGGAAACTACATCGTCATGACCTTACACCGTCCTGCCAATGTGGATGAAGAAGAAAAGCTCAAAGAACTCATGGATAAGATCATTGCACACTCGCAAGAATTGCCACTCGTTTTTCCTGTACATCCACGCACGGCAAAGATCCTCAAGAGCCTTGGAATCCAGCACGAACGACTTCATATGATCGAGCCCCTCTCCTACCTGGAGTTCAATTATTTGGTAGAACGATCAAAAGCCGTTGTAACGGATTCAGGTGGAATCACAGAAGAAACAACGGTAATGGGAATTCCATGCATGACCCTTCGTGACAATACCGAACGTCCAGAAACGATTACAGAAGGGACCAACGAACTGATTGGAACAGATCCAAAAGCCATTAAACCAGCCATGGAAAAATTATTCTCTGGAAATTGGAAAACGGGAAGGATTCCGCATCTATGGGATGGTAAGACTGCCCAACGTATAGTCGACATCATTCAAGATCTTTAAAATTTTCACAGAGCGCTCTGAGCTTCTTTGGTAAGTTCAGTACACAGAGCATGAGTTACGTAAAGATTACACAGAGATCATTGAGAAATTAATTGTAATTGAGATCACAGAGTGTGAACTACTTTAAGGATTTGGCAAACATAATTAACAAATTCCTAATTCAATAATTCCTAATTAATTAACTCATAATTGACCAATTCACAATTCTCCACGCCCTACATGCTCCGTGA
>CEQS01069091.1_pt1 | contig 97743 bp, 78 predicted proteins | sample 530981 | NCBI WGS metagenome assembly CEQS01 (sample SAMEA2621176, study PRJEB7988) | marine metagenome | biome: marine biome (ENVO:00000447); feature: mesopelagic zone (ENVO:00000213); material: "saline water (ENVO:00002010), including plankton (ENVO:xxxxxxxx)" | depth 800 m
ATACAGAAGTTTTATGTCTTATTTTGAAAAAGTTTCGGATGAATGTGTAAAGTTTTCTATAAAGTATAAATCAGAAATTGATGAATTGGAGAAAGAAATGCGAACTGATGAAATTTCGAGTTCAAACCTTCAAGAAGCAATCAAAAGAGCAATCGCTATGTCTTGTAAACTCAGTGAAACATGGGCTTCAGGAGATCTTGAGCAAAAACGAATGATTCAAAAACTGGTTTATCCAACCGGAATAGGTTATAACAAGCAAAAAGACGAAGTTCAAACCAAACGCGTAAATTCTGTATTCTCTTTGATCCCAGAAATAGCAAAGGGTGCAGGGCAAATAAAAAACGGAGAACCAATCAATTTTGATCAATTCTCCGCTTTAGTGACCCCGACAGGATTCAAACCTGTAACCGCTGGAGCCGAAATCCAGTGCTCTATTCAGTTGAGCTACGGAGCCTTGAATGACATTTTTGCTTTCTCAAAGTTTTTGATTGAATACGTTTTATACAATTCATCTTCTTCGGGAAGCTAGAAAGCCAATCTGCACACAAAGTTAACAGTTCTTCAAAAATTCCGATTGTCACTTCTTACTTTTCTGAGAATGTTTTAGTTTTGTCTCAAAATCAATTTATTATGAAAAAACTAATTCTATCTACGTTTATCACTATATTAATTGCTTCATTTTTAAATGCACAAGAATGTGACGCATTGTCAATGATTCAGGAAGGATCAAAGTGGGAGCTTACCAACTATGACAAGAAAGATAAGGTCGAAGGAAGTACAACATATCACGTTAAAGAAGTATCAAGTGATGGAGATGCTGTAGTATGGAAGTTGTCAATGGACATGAAGGACAAGAAAGGTGAGGTATACAACTCTACCGAAACGGATATTAGATGTGAAGCAGGTGTGTTCAAAATGAGCATGGAGCAATTCATGAATAATGAGCAGTTTCAGGGAATGCAGGAAATGGATGTTGAAGTTGATGCTTCGGATATAGAATATCCTACGGCTCCAGAAGTTGGTGAGACCTTGCCTGATGCTCAGATAACTATCAAAGCAAGCACTAACGGAATTACAACGATGAATATTACAACCAAAATAGTTGATCGTAAAATAGAATCAGCCGAGGAAATAACTACGCCAGCAGGTACGTTCGATTGTCTGATTGTGACTCAAAAATCGAAAATGAAATTTGCTTTTGTAGATAAAGAATTTCCGAGTAAAGACTGGTATTTACCTGGATTTGGTGTTGTGCGTTCTGAATCTTACAAGTCAAATGGTAAGTTGATCGGCTACTCTGTTTTGACGAGCTACGAGCAATAGAAAAAATTAAAACCACCTAAATTATGGATAGAGCTCATCAATTGAGTTTCTGTAAGCAATGTAAGCTTAGAGATTTTTCGAAAGACGAAGGAATAATATGCTCCTTGACTGAGGCGAAAGCGACCTTTGAGGATGAATGCCCGGATTACCAGGTTGATCAAGCTATGATGGAGCGAAATAAAGAGATGGAACGAGAATATCTCGAAAGTCAACAAGCTTCGGACTCCCTTGGATTAAATGTGTTTGGAATCAAGAATCAGATCCTTGCTGGATCCATCGCTATGATCGGAGCGATTGTTTGGTTCGTTGCTGGTCTTTCAACTGATAGAATCTTTTTCTATCCTCCTATTTTATTTATTCTCGGATTAGTAACCTTGATACAAGGGATAATAAAAAGTCAGAACAAAGCGAAGCTTAAAAAGCTTGATCAGAGAGATGCTGAATTGCTTGATAAGTAGTCTTTACTTAACAACAAGCTTAAATCCGATACCGTGAATATTTTCGATCTCAACATCTGGATCATTGCCTAGATATTTACGAAGTTTTGTGATGAAAACGTCAAGACTTCGCCCGACAAAATAGTCGTCTTGTCCCCAAACTCCATTAAGTACGATTTCTCTTGGTAGGACTTGATTCTTGAATTTGCAAAGCATTTTTAGGATCTGTGCCTCTTTTTTGGTTAGCTTTTTCTCAAAATCAGGACCTGTTAATAAGAAGTTTGCCGTATCGTAAGTATATTTTCCTAAGATCTCTTTTCCATCGCTTTCCTCATTACCAACATCGACACGTTTCAATAATGCTTTTACTCTTGCGCTTAATTCCTCAGAGCTAAAAGGTTTAGTTAGATAATCGTCTCCTCCTACATTAAAACCCTCTACCTTATCTTCAGTCATTGATTTAGCCGTTAGGAAAAGGATCGGAATATCAGCATTTACCTTTCTTACATCTTTTGCTAATGTAAAACCATCTTTCTTTGGCATCATAACATCAAAGATGCACATGTGAAAACTTTCCTCATTGAAGCGCTTAAATCCTTCTAAACCATCTGAGCACAGGGTTACATCGTATCCATCTCCTTTTAATTGATCTGATACAATGAATCCAAGGCTGGTATCGTCTTCGACTAGTAATATTTTAGGTTTCATAGTTTTATTTTTTTAGCGGTAACCAGATATTAAATGAACTTCCTTCACCTGGTTTACTTTTTACACGAATCGTGCCACCGTGTTCTTCAATAACCAATTTCACATAATACAACCCAAGACCAAAGCCCTTTACGTCGTGTAAATTCCCTGTAGGTACGCGATAGAACTTTTCGAAAATATGTTTTTGATTTTCTTTGTCGATCCCAATCCCATGATCTTTAACGGCGATCTTGATCCCTTTATTTTCATCAATGGTTTTGATGAGAATTTCAGGTTTATCCTTAGAATACTTTACTCCGTTGTCAATAAGGTTGAACAGTATATTGGTAATGTGAACAACATCTACTTCGACGAGATCATTTGCCGCATTTAGCTCAAGTTCGATCTTGCCTCCTTTTTCCAATTGATTAAAACGAAAACTATCTGCTGCTTCTTCAATTATTTCGTGAATATTGACAGCTTCACATTTCAATGAAAGCTCATTTTTATCAAGCTTTGCCATATTCAAGACTCGTTCCACCTGATTTTCGAGACGCTTATTCTCCTTGTAAATTATTCCCGCATAACGTTGTAAGCGATCAGGATCATTTGAAAAATCGTTCTTCAATAAACTTTCACTGGATAAACTGATGGTTGAGATTGGTGTTTTTAACTCATGTGTCATATTGTTAATGAAGTCCGTTTTGACCTCTGACAATCGCTTTTGTTTCATGATCGTATAGACCGAAAAAGCAAAGAAAATAAACAGCACGATGACAATGATGGCTACGTAGATCCAAGGTGAACTTTCGGCGATCAATTTTTCAGTTGGTTCGGCTGTGATGTTGGGAAAGAAGACGGTAAAGTAATGACCATCCTTTTTCCAGGCTAATTCTGGTGAAGTAATACCTGCCACAGAATCAGAAATAGGGGCGTAAAGTGAATCGCGCGTAAATTTGATCAGATTTCCATAAACAATGCTATCATTATAACAGTCATAGATCCCGTACTGAAAATTCTCTGTGATATTCAGTTCATAGAAAGATCGCTTGAGAAGCTGTTCTAAATAATAGGGGTGAAGGTTTTCATTTACATCAACTAAAAAGTAATTCGTACTTTTTTGTTTAACAGCTCCATAAAGGTCTGAGCTATCGGCTTGATGAGTACTGATCTCTTCAACTACGTTTCGAAGTGCAACCCTTACTTGTTCCTCAAACTGTCTCAGGTTCAAACTGTCCTGACGTTCTTGAAGAATGACCGCATCCTTTTGAGCTCGTATTGTTCTTTTAATCCAGAAAACTTGAACCAACAGAATACTCACGATCGAAAGTACTCCGATGATAATTACTGTATTTATCGTTCTACGATTCATCTTAGATCAAAAAAGGGAAGAATAAAACGTTCTTCCCTTTCAATTATTGTTAGTCGATAACACCTAGTTCTTTACCCACTTTAATGAAAGCGGCAATTGCTTTATCAAGATGCTCTTTTGTATGTGCTGCAGAAATTTGTGTTCTGATACGTGCTTTCTCTTTTGGTACTACAGGGTAGAAGAAACCGATTGCATAAACACCTTCTTCGAGTAGTTTATCTGCGAACTTCTGAGATAATGCAGCATCGTAAAGCATGATTGGAACGATTGGAGAGTCTCCTTCTACGATATCGAAACCTGCTTCAACTATAGCTTTCTTGAAATACTTTGTATTTTCTTCTAATTGATCTCTCAACTCAGTAGTAGAACTAAGGATATCAAATACCTTAATAGCGGCACCTACAATTGAAGGAGCCAATGAGTTTGAGAACAAATATGGTCTTGACCGCTGACGCAACATTTCGATCACCTCTTTACTCGCTGTAGTATATCCACCCATTGCACCTCCTAGTGCTTTACCAAGTGTTCCTGTGATAATATCTACTCGATCCATTACGTTACAGTATTCTGGTACACCTCGTCCGGTTTTTCCAATGAACCCAGAAGAGTGACATTCATCTGTCATTACTAGTGCATCATATTTATCTGCAAGGTCACAGATCTGATCCATTTTCGCAATATCACCATCCATTGAGAAAACACCATCAGTAACAATTATTCTGAATCGTTGATCTTGAGCTTTTTTCAATTGCTCTTCAAGATCGTTCATATCACTATGCTTGTAACGGTAACGTTGTGCTTTACACAAACGAATTCCGTCAATGATCGAAGCGTGATTCAGTTCATCTGAAATGATCGCATCTTCTTTAGTGAATAATGGCTCGAATAAACCACCGTTCGCATCGAAAGCAGCGGCATAAAGAATCGTATCTTCTTTTCCGTAAAAGTCTGCAATCTTTTGCTCTAGTTCTTTATGTATATCTTGTGTACCACAGATGAAACGTACTGAAGACATTCCAAATCCGTGCGTATCAAGAGCATCCTTTGACGCTTGAATAACTTCTGGGTGAGAAGAAAGTCCGAGATAATTATTGGCACACATGATGACAACATCTTCTCCTGTTTTTACGTGAACTTCAGCTCCTTGAGGAGTAGTTATGACACGTTCTTTCTTAAATACACCTTCATCTTTGATGTTCGCTAATTCTTGCTGTAAATGGTCTTTAATTTTTCCGTACATCTGTCTAAATTTGTTTCTAACAAATCTAATCAATTTGAAGGAAAGCACGTCGCTACTCGTTCAAGAAAAGATCAAAATAGGATTGACTAAACAGTTTCTGAAGCTGTAATTAAAGTAGGACTTACTTGGATTCGGGTTTGTCTTGAAGATCTGCAGATTCGATAGTGACATCATTTTGGATCTCATTGTACATCTCCAAAAGAATTTCTTGTTTGTTGCTGTAATAATCCATTGACGAGATATACCGTGAACTATCAATGTTGTATGCTCGAAAAACGCTATCCGCTGAAGCTGGCATAGATCTGTAAAAATCGTGAACATTATTACGTTGAGTTTTTACATATGCCTCCAGGATCATCATATCTTTTAAAATATCGGTGAAGCTATCTTTAGGAATGAGATCATTCGGTGGTTGGACATCCTCCAGTTCATAACTACAGGATGACATTGCTGAAATGACCAATAGAAATGATATGAAATATAACTTAATCAAATCGATCAAAAGTTAAGCGTTCACCAACTCCATGCTCAATGATCTTTCCGTTGTCAAATGCAAGATTTCCATTGATAAACGTTTTTTCGATACTGTGGCTAAATGTTGATCCTTCGAACGGCGACCAACCACATTTGTAGAGTATATTGTCTTTTGCAACCGTTGTCTCCTTATTTGGATCGATCACAACGAGATCTGCATGATAACCTTCTCGAATGTAACCTCTGTTTTCCACACCGAAAAGTGTAGCGGGAGCGTGAGCCGTTTTTTCGATCACTCGCTCTTTCGAGATCACTCCTTGCTTCGCTTTTTCGAATAGTGCGATCAATGCATGTTGAACCAAAGGTCCACCTGAAGGAGCCTTGAAGTATGTATTTTGCTTTTCTTCAATGGTATGAGGAGCATGATCTGTTGCTATGACATCTATTCTGTTGTCAAGAACTGCATTCCAGATCGCTTCCCTGTCCGTAGCTTTCTTTACTGCTGGATTCCATTTGATAAACGTTCCTTTTTCATCATAGTCTTCATCAGAGAACCATAAGTGATGGATACAAGCCTCGGCTGTTATTCTCTTCTTGTCTAATGGTGTTTTGTTTTCGAAAAGCGCCAACTCTTTGGCAGTGGAAATATGAAGAACGTGAAGTCGGGCATTATGTTTTTTAGCAAGATCAACCGCAAGAGATGACGAAAGATGACAGGCCTCCTCGCTACGAATTTCTGGATGACATCTGATTGGAACATCTTCTCCATACTTTTCTTTGTAGATCTCCATATTCTTACGCACAGTAGCTTCGTCCTCACAATGTGTAGCGATGAGCATTGGAACCTCTGAAAAGATCTTGTTCAATGTCGTAGGCTCATCAACGAGCATATTACCCGTACTTGAACCCATGAAGACTTTAACTCCACAAACATTCCTTGGATTTGTTTTGAGTACTTCCTCAATATTATCATTTGAGGCTCCCATGAAAAAACTATAGTTTGCTAAGCTAGATTTCGCCGCAATGTCATATTTATCTTGCAATAACTCTTGAGTCAAAGCATTTGGAACCGTATTGGGCATTTCCATGAATGAAGTAACTCCACCAGCTACTGCAGCTCTACTTTCGGTCGCAATATTTGCTTTGTGTGTTAATCCCGGTTCACGAAAATGTACCTGGTCATCAATACTACCTGGAACAAGATATTTTCCTTCCAGCGAGATCTCTTCAGCAGAAGAATCGTTTAATCCTGTTCCAATTTTATCTATTCGTCCATTTTTTATTAGAACATCGGCAACTTTTGATGTTCCTTCGTTAATGATCGTAGCTCCTTTCAATAAATAATTCATAGATCCATTTTTCTCATTTTCCAGACGCCAAAGAATGCTTCTTTGAATATACCTGTACTCATTTTTGAGGTTCCTAATTGTCTGTCAATAAAAGTGATCGGTACTTCAATGATCTTATGTCCGTGTCGTTTTACGCCGTATTTCATACAGATCTGGAAAGCATATCCTTTGAATGTAATATTGTGGTATTTAACACTTTCGAGGGCTTTCCGAGTATAGCATTTGTATCCTGCAGTTGTGTCTTTGATTCCAATGAAAAGGATCATTCGAACATAAATAGAAGCGAAATAGGACATTAAGATGCGCATGATCGGCCAATTCTTAACTTTTCCGCCTTTACAATATCTAGAGCCTATTGCAAGTTCGGCGCCATCTTCTTTACACGCTTTATACAATCTGATCAAGTCATCTGGATTGTGTGAAAAGTCAGCATCCATTTCAAAAATGAAGTCATATTCATTTTCTAAACACCAATCGAATCCAGCTTTATACGCTGTTCCTAACCCTTGTTTACCTTGTCGTTCCAATAAATGAAGCTGATCTCCAAACTCTTTTTGAAGTGATTTAACAGCATCAGCAGTTCCATCGGGAGAGTTATCATCAACAATGAGCATATGATATTCCTTGTCATAGCTAAACACCTTGCGAATGATTCGCTCGATATTTTCTATCTCATTGTATGTCGGGATGATAACTACGCTGTCTGACACTTCGCTAAAACTTAAGAATCGCTAATATAAGTGAAAAAATTCTGCTGTTTAAAGTGGACAATGAAAATTAAGATATTTTATCGTTTTTGTTTATTCTCTAAATCAGATAGAACGTCGTGAATGAGATCGAATTCATATCCTCTTCCAGCTAAAAAACGTTGAACTTTTACTTTTTTTTCAAATGCATTTCCTTTTTTTTCTTCCCATTTGCGCTTAGCCAGTGTATTTAGATTTTCCATGTAGGTTTCATCTTCGATGGTTTTCAGCGCGGCAGTGATACAAACTGAAGGAATTGCTTTTTGTTTGAGGTGAGCTTTGATCTTATTTCTACCCCATTTTTTGATCCTATACTTCCCTGATACGAAACTGTCTGCATAACGCTGTTCGTCTAGAAAACTATATTCAATTAAGTGGGAGATCAGTGCATTGGTGTCCTCATCGTCAAGTCCATATTTTCGAAGTTTTTCATAAACCTCTTTATGGCATCTATCACGATAAGCACACCAATGCTCAATTTTATGTTTGATCTCAAGAAAGCTATATTGCTGTTCTTGATTCATTACAGTTTGATTTCCTTGCCTTTTTTGTTTTTGAAGGCGTACTGTAATAAATGATAATTCGTTACTCCAACAACAGGAACCCATTTCTTGAATTTCAAGAACCATTTCACTTGTTTTGAAATAAGTCCTCTTTTAAAATGTGATTCGATGTAAGGGTGAACATACAATGTAACATCCTTTTCTTTTCTGTCTTCGAGTAAATATGTGAGGTTGTTCTCTACTTCATCAGCGAATAAAATACTTGCGCTGATCTCTCCAGTACCTTCACATACTGGGCATTTTTCAGATGTTTCAATATCCGTTTCCGGACGAACACGCTGACGTGTGATCTCGATCACACCAAATCGTGATGGAGGCAAGATGTTATGCTTTGCTCTGTCAGACTTCATAAAGCCTTTCATGGCATCAAATAACGCACGATTATTTTCTTTCTCATGCATATCAATGAAGTCAACAGCAACAATTCCACCCATATCTCTCAACTGAAGTACTCTAGCTAATTCTTCAGCGGCCTCTAAGTTTGTTGCCAGGGCATTGCTTTCTTGACCCTTAGCGTCCTTTCGATTACCACTGTTGACATCAACGACGTGCATAGCCTCAGTATGCTCGATGATCAGATATCCACCACTGGGAAGAGGAACTTTCTTTCCGAATAAGGTCTTGATCTGTTTATTGATCCCGAAACGCTCGAATATTTCTAGTTTTCCGTTATACCTCTTCAAGATCTTCTCTCTACCGGGAGCAATTGATCCAATGTAATTATTGAGTTGCTCAAACAAGGCATCATCATTAACATGAATGTTCGTGAAGTCTGCATTCAACAGATCACGAAGCAATGAAGAGGCCTTATTCAATTCACCAAGTATTCTTCTCGGTGGTTTTGAGTTTTGCAAATTGCCATGGAGTTTCTTCCATTTGTCAAGCAACGTCTTAAGATCCTGATCGAGTTGTTCGATCTTTTTGTTCTTTGCAACAGTACGAATGATCACACCAAAATTTTTAGGTTTGATGTTCTTCATAATGTCTCTCAGCCTGTCTCTTTCTTTGTGATCTTTGATCTTTTGAGAGATCGAAACTTTATTTGAGAAAGGTACAAGAACAAGGTATCTACCAGCCAAAGTCACCTCAGCACTAAGTCGAGGTCCTTTACTTGATATTGGTTCTTTGGCCACCTGGACCATTATATGTTGAGAAGATGAGACCACATCAGTGATCTTCCCGTCTTTAGGGATGTCATCTTCTGACTTAAAATAGAGAAGGTCGGCAACATTTTGTTTGCCTTGCAACGTTTTCTGGGTAAACTTATTGAGGGAATGATATTGCGGTCCAAGGTCTAAGTAATGAAGGAACGCATCCTTTTCATATCCTACGTCGACAAAACAAGCGTTTAAGCTTGGAACGACTTTTCTCACTTTTCCATGGTAAATATCTCCAACAGAAAAGTCAGATTTTCCTCTTTCTTCGTGAAGTTCAATAAGCTTCCCGTCTTTTAGTAGTGCAAGCCAAACGCTCTCTTTTCGAGAGTCGACTACTAATTCGTAATTCACGGAAGCCGTATTTTAGTTTATAAATGCAAATGACTTAGCGGAATCATCCACTAAGTCCATTCGCTCGAATTCCTATGTCAAGAAAAAATTATTTTTTCTTCTTGTGACGGTTTTTTCTTAGACGTTTTTTACGCTTGTGCGTAGACATCTTATGTCTCTTTCTTTTTTTACCACTTGGCATAACTATATATTTTTAAATGTTAATATTCTCTTTTTCAATGCGGTGTTTTCAAAACAAAACACTCCTGTCGTAAAAACAGGAGTGCAAAGATACAAATAAGTTTAATAAGTCCCAATTTAGGACTCAAAATTCATTTATTTTACTTTAACGTTAGTCTTAACGTCCTCTACAAAAGTTTTTGCAGGTTTAAAAGATGGAATATTGTGCGCTGGAATAATGATAGTCGTATTCTTTGAAATATTACGACCAGTTTTTTCAGCTCTTTCCTTCACAACGAAGCTTCCAAAACCTCTTAAGTAAACGTTTTCACCATTCGTAAGGCTCTTTTTTACAGATCCCATGAATGCTTCAACTGTTTTTTGAACTTCGTTCTTTTCTAATCCAATCTCCTCAGCGATCTCAGCAACAATATCTGCTTTTGTCATATCTAAAAATTTAAAATTAACAACAATGTGATTTTCAATTACAAAGGTAGTCAGCTTTATCCTTTTATCTTTGCATTTAGGCTATTAAACTTCAAACTTTTACCCTAATGCAGGATTTTTCTCTATCAATTCGCCTCTGGTTTCGACAAAACTCGAGAACCCTACCGTGGAGGGAGACAAAAGACCCATATTTGATATGGTTATCTGAAATAATTCTCCAGCAGACACGAGTTGATCAGGGTCGTGCTTACTATGAAAAGTTCGTTAAACATTACCCGAAAGTTCAGGATCTGGCTTCGGCAAGTCAGGAGAACGTATTGAACGATTGGCAAGGGTTGGGATATTACAGTAGAGCGAGAAACCTTCATTATGCAGCTCAACAGATCGTTGAGGAGTTTGATGGTTTTTTCCCTCAAACATACAAGGAGATCAAATCACTAAAGGGTGTAGGAGATTACACTGCTGCGGCGATAGCATCTTTTGCTTTTGACCTTCCTTACGCAGTCGTAGACGGAAATGTTTATCGAGTGTTATCCCGTTACTTTGCTGATGCTACGCCAATAGATTCCACAGCTGGTAAAAAGCTATTTGCTGCCTATGCTAAAGAACTACTATCTCAAGAGGACCCTGGTGAACATAATCAAGCGATGATGGAGTTAGGAGCTCTAGTTTGTAAGCCTAAAAATCCTGATTGCGACAACTGTCCTGTTCAAGATAGCTGTGAAGCTTATCGAAAGAATGAAATGCTCGATTATCCGGTGAAATCTAAAAAGACAAAAGTTAGAGATCGATACTTTAATTATCTGGTTTCTGGAAATACACAGTTTCAATTTGAGAAAAGAGAAGGGAAGGGAATATGGCAAAATATGTATCAATTTCCTCTGTTTGAAACGAAGGTAGAGAAATCAATGAATGATCTTAACGGAGATCTTCAACAAGAATTCGGCGTTAGTGCAGTAGATCGAATTGCATCCTACACACATATATTGAGTCATCAAAAGATCCACGCTATATTCTGGAAAGTTGATAAAGTTATATCCGATAATGATAGATTATTACATGTTGATATAGAGCGTGTTGATGAATATCCGCTTCCTCGATTGATTCATCGATTCTTTGAGGAACACAATCCGGAATATGGAGGGAATTGATCATTTACATTCTTACTTCTATTTGTCTTTATTTTAGCTTTTTTATTTTACATTTGTTCTATGGCAGGAAGTGTAAATAAAGTTATTTTGATCGGTAATCTTGGAAAAGATCCGGAAGTGAGAGTATTAGAAAATGGTACAAAATTAGTTCGTTTTCCAATCGCGACTTCTGAGACTTACAATGATAAAGCAACCGGTGAAAGACGCGAAGTAACTGATTGGCATAACATAGTTGTTTGGAGAGCCCTTGCGGAAGTTGCAGAAAAATATTTGACTAAGGGTCAGAAAGTTTACGTCGAGGGAAAACTTAAAACGCGCTCTTGGCAAGATGAGAGTGGAGCTACTAAATATGCTACAGAAGTTGTTGCAGATAACTTTACCATGTTGACGCCAAAATCTGAAGCACCAGCTCCAGGAGGTCAGCCAAATTACTCTTCACAGGATACTCCTCAGAAACCTCAGCCGATGAATGATAATTTATCAGATGAGGACGATGATGATTTGCCATTTTAAATTGAATGTTAATGGACGATCCGGAAACCCTTAGTTTATTACTACTTTCTACTTCTCAACAATTTGATACTGGATTTTGGATATCTATTGTTGTCTTATGCGTTTTACTCATGGCCTCTGCGTTGATATCAGGTTCTGAGGTTGCATTCTTTTCATTAACACCTGAAGACAGAGAGGAGTTACAAAAGAATGGAGATGCAAAGTCCAATGTTGCAAACACCTTATTAAAGAATCCGAAAGATCTTCTGGCTACAATATTGATCACAAATAACTTCGTGAATGTTGGAATCGTTATTCTGGCTAGCTATATATTTTCTATTATCTATCCAGTGCCAGTTGATGGCAGCGTTGATTATTTACGATCAGCAATTGAGATCGGTGGTATCACATTCGTGATATTATTGATCGGTGAGGTTGTTCCTAAGATCTATGCAAACCGCAATAGTTTGACATTAGTTAATATTATGTCGAATCCATTGAATTTATTGGGTAGGATCCCTCCTTTTTCGTGGCTCAGAATATTCCTGGTGAATGGTACGGATGTCATTCTTAAATATGCACGAAAAAGACAGCTAGATGTTTCAACTGACGATCTTGAAAATGCAATTGCTCTGACTCGAGAAGATAATTCATCAACAGATGAACAAAAGATACTTGAAGGTATTGTTAATTTTGGGAATACTGATGTTCGTCAGATCATGAGGTCACGTGTGGATGTAATTGCCGTTGAAGAATCAAGCACTTATAAGGAACTTATGGAGATCATACTTGATTCAGGATACTCTAGAATTCCAGTTTACAAGGAGAACTTTGACGAGGTCACTGGTATTTTGTTCGTCAAGGATCTTTTAAAGCATCTCGACGAGAAAGATAATTTTGAATGGAAGAAACTAGCTAGAACACCGTTTTTCGTACCTGAAAACAAGAAGATCGATGACCTTCTGAAAGAATTTCAGGAATTAAAAATGCACATGGCTGTTGTTGTGGATGAATACGGTGGAGCTTCTGGAGTTGTAACATTAGAAGATGTTCTTGAAGAAATTGTGGGTGAGATCACAGACGAATTTGATGATGACGATATTGTTTACACTAAGGTAGATGAAAATACGTTCTTATTTGAAGGTAAAACTCCACTTGTCGATATGTACAAGGTTCTTGATATAGATGGAAAAGAGTTTGAGAATGTTAAAGGAGAATCTGATTCGATCGCTGGGTTTTTAATCGAGCAATCTGGTAAGATCCTTAAGAATAATGAGTCATTTGAGTTTGAGGGAATCAAGTTTGTCGTAGAGTCATCAGATAAGAAAAGAGTTAAGTTGGTTAAGATCATAAAACTATCATTGGATGAAGAGGAGTAGTGTATTGATATTTTTAGGGTTGATGATAGTTATCATTAGCTGTGGCGGGAATGATAATCCAATCCCAAAACCACCAACATATCTTGAATTGGATATGCCAGACAGGACCTACAGCATGTATACCGATAGCTGTAACTATTCATTCGAAAAACCAGCTTATTTTGAGGTTAATGAAGTGAGAGGAAGTGAATGTAACAGAGATATTTCGTTTGGTAAACTGAATGGAACATTGCATCTAAGCGTGATTGATATGGACACCTCTCTTGCTGCTTATGTGAACTATGCAATTGATAAGGTTGGTGAACATAAGATCAAAGCAACGGCCATATTGGATACGAACATCATTCGTGATGAGTCTAAGGTTTATGGGACATTCTTCGAATTGCAAGGAAATGTTGCGTCCCCATTCCAATTTTATGTAACGGATAGTACGGAACGATTCTACAGTGGAGTTGTCTATTTTAATTCTCGTCCAAACTATGATTCTATTTTACCTTCATTGAATTTTGTGAAGAAGGATCTATTGCATTTTATGAATACCATAGAGTGGTAATGTAACTTCTGTAACTTTCCAATATCATACTTCTTCTTACATTTTGCTATTGCTTCGATTTTTCGTATCTTGCGGTGAAATGCAAAGCTATGACTAAAATATTTATACTCACTTTTTTATTATTTACGGGTATTGTTTTTTCACAAGAACAATATTCTCGTGCTCGAATTTGGACTGATCATGCTGGTCTTCAGGAGTTAACAGATCTTGGTTTAGCGGTTGATCATGGGACGATCAAGCATAACACTTTTGTGATCAGCGATTTTTCAGCTACTTCTATTGAAAAAGCAAAAGCCGCCGGTTTTCAAGTTGACATCTTGATCGAAGATGTAAAAGCTTACTATCAATCAGAAGAATATCAAAACCAAGCACCTTTAAAAAATGCAACGTGTCCCGAAGAAGGAGGTTCTACATACGACCCAGCTGTGCCTTCCAATTTTCAGTTAGGATCGATGGCTGGTTTTTACACTTATCAAGAATTCATTGATGAGGTAGATGATATGGCTGCTCAATATCCAAATTTGATATCTGCAAAGGCACCAATCTCAGATACATTAACTCATGAAGGTCGTCCGATCTACTATATGAAGATTTCAAACGATCCTAATGTTGATCAGGGAAAACCAAGAGTGTTGTTTTCTGCAATTCATCATGCTCGAGAGCCAGGTTCACTTTCACAAACGATATTTTACATGTGGTATCTGCTAGAGAATTATGGTACAGATCCTGAAGTAACTTATCTAGTGGATAACCTTGAAATGATGTTCGTTCCAGTTATTAATCCTGATGGTTACATTCACAATGTGGTGAACGATCCTAATGGTGGAGGAATGCACAGAAAAAATAAGAACCCAAACGTTGGTAATCAGAATCCCGGGGTAGATCTTAATAGAAATTATTCATACCAGTGGGGTACAACTGGAGTTGATCTTAATGATGAGAACAGTGATGTTTATCCGGGTTCAAATGCATTTTCTGAGCCTGAAACTCAGAACATGAAAAAGATCGCAGAAAATTGGAATATTTCATTAGCACATAATGCTCACACGCACGGTGGATTACATTTATACCCAATCGGTGCAACTTCTCAAGAGTTTGCAGCAGATGATTCTTATTACAGTGCTATATCAAATCACATGGTTCGCTACAATGGATATGGCGCTATGAAGAGTTCAGGATTGTATCCGGCTTCAGGTGACTCTGATGATTACATGTATAAGGACGAAGGAATATTCGCCATGACTCCAGAGGTTGGTTTCAATGGATTCTGGCCTCCACAATCTGTTATTACATCAGATTGTATTGATATGCTTTACCCAAATATGACTTTGGCACATTTAGCATTGGTATACGGAGTTACAACTAATTTGGATGTAGTTTCTACGATCTCGACAATGTCTGGTAATTTTAATTACGAAATTCAACGCCTCGGTCTTCAGGCTGGAGCATTGACTGTTTCGATTGATCCAATTACTGGAATCCAATCTGTGGGTAATCCAGAAGTATATAATCTTCAATTAGAGGAAACGCAGACTGGAGCAATTTCATATCAATTAGATCCAGCTATTCAATATGGTGATGAAATAAAATATGTGTTGGTTACTGATAATGGTGACTGGCAAAATAGAGATACAATTGTAAAAACATATGGAAGTGCGACTTTACAATTTAGTGATCCTGCTGCAAACCTGGATAATTGGACAGGGGATTGGGATCTAACCACTGAAGATTTTTACTCTGCCGACTATTCATTCACAGATAGCCCAAACAATGAATATTCTAACGGTGATTTTTCTCAATTTGTTTTTAATGACACAGTGGATCTGACAAATGCTACTGCAGCAGCGGTTCGATTTAGAGCGAAATGGGATATTGAGAACAATTGGGATTACGCTCAGTTCCAGGTTTCAACAGATAACGGGAACAGTTGGATAGCTCAATGTGGAAAGTACACGAATCCGGGAGCTCAAAATCAGGGAGATCCTCAGCCAATTGGAGACCCTCTATATGACGGTGTTCAATCTGATTGGGTACTTGAAGATATAAGCTTGAGCGATTATTTGGGTGAAGAGGTGATGTTCAGATTCATCCTGGTTTCTGATAATTATGTAACGGAAGATGGTTTCTACTTTGATGATTTTGAATTATTATATGACCTTGAAGATGATGCATCCCTGACAGAGAATGATAAGCCAGGATTTAACTTATTCCCAAATCCAGCAAATGATGAGGTGAAAATTGCTCTTGACTCATATTTGAAAACAGGTGAGATTAACATTTACAACAATGTTGGACAACTTGTGAAAACGATTAAAGTTGATGGTCAAACAAACACAGTTGTTGTCAATACTTCTGATCTCGTACAGGGCGTATACAACGTTCAAGTGATCAGTGGTGGAGATATCCTATCACCTCAACGACTAGTGATCGTTAAGTAGGTTCAAAACAAATTAACTTGATTATAAAAAGGGGAGGCTTAAGTCTCCCTTTTTTATTGATTATACATTAAAAGTTTTGCATCAATATTTAATGGATTCAATGCTTTGTTCCAAATGTAAACTGAATAAGACGCCTCCATTCCTTTAGCATATTTACTGTGCATAAAAAGATGTGGATAGGGATCTGTGATATCATTACTTTCCCAGTAAATATTATCACCATTTTTGTTGTTAATTGCAACTACAAGATATTGCTCCTTACCGCTTTTGAATTCGTCTATGTCTAGCATAAAAAGTTTTGCTCCTTTTGGCAAAGGTTGATCTTCAATTATGGAACTATATTCTTCAGTACTTCTAGTAAAATTAATGTCAATTACTGAATCGCAAACAGGATGATGATGATCCCTTACATTAATGATAAATTCAGCCAGATCAATATTGTCAGTTTGGATAATGTCAGGATCTTGATCGATGGTCTTCAATATTTCAGAGATCGTATTTGGTGTCCATAGCTGTATCTTATTGAAACCATCTTGTGAGTCTGAATCTATAGTGAAAGGCATTGATATGTTATCCGATGTTGAATATTTGCTAATTGACTCTTCTTCATAGATCACCTTGAATACATCTTGACCAGTGTGTTTCTTAGCCAAAGTCATCGATATGTTTTCTGGTATTTCTATCAAATAATCTCTTTCCGATAAGATCGAATCAATAGAATTGAATATATAGCTAACTGCTTCTTCTTTTTTCCAGGATTTCGTAATGACAGGATTGCTTAGTACTTTAAGATCAAGAGAAATGATCTTCTTCGGAAACTTCTTGAGAAGTGAATTGAACTGAGATAAGGTGATCAGTTGCCCTGAGAATTTACAATCATTTAAGGAATCCAGTACAACATCGCTGCAATTAGAAAAATTGATGAGGTCATCCGAGCAATTTATAATTTCATGATCATGAAAGAGCCAAAGCGTTGAGTCTTTACTCATTTGGATATCGATCTCGGTCCCGTCTGTTTTCTCTAAAGCATTAATGACTGCAGGTTTTCCATTTTCATGGTAACGATCGTTTCCTAGATTATTTATTGGTCCACTTCCTTTATGTCCTATGATCTGAATGTTTTCGCTAATCGAGAATGGGAACTCACTTGATCGGTCGACAGATTCAGAGCAGCTCAGTAAAATGAGAAGCAAAACGAAAAGCGGAGGTCTAAAGAATAGATTATTCGAATTCATACACTTCAATTTTATGGAAAACTGTTCTGAAATTTGTCTGATTTTTTTCTTTATTCCAAAAATAGATATTCAACTCATCACCTTTTTTCAAGGAGATCTCATCACTTTCTTTGATCAAATAGGTTATCGTTTTTTTCTGATCTATCTCATTTTCAGATAAGTTTGTTTGCAAAACATCCCATAGGATATTTTTATCGTTGCGGTCGACCGTTGCTATCAATATTGGTTGACTTTCATCTAATTCTTTGTCTGTCGAATGCCATCCATCCAGCAGAGATAGTTCGATGTCTATACCTAATTGTGCGTGATTGTCATCTAATTTTAGCGAATGTACGTTTTTGTTTTCCATGCCGTTTTCAATCGAGATCTTTGAAGCCTTTTTTCGGTTGATAGTAGTTCTCTTTTCACCGGGAGTTATTTTGTTTCTTAAAACGGAGTAAGAGTGAACTCTTTTATAGGCATCGAAAAGTGTTTTGATTTGTTCTGATTTAGTTTTACTTTCACTAGGATGAATATTCAAACGATCTGAGACCGTGAAAAGCTCACCATCAGATAAAAAGAGTTCATTAGAGATGAAATCATTGTAAGTTCGTTTGTTGCGCATAAAAGCAATTGACCTTAGGTTTCTGAATTCACCTAAGGTATCGAATGTACTACCAAGCCAATGTGACTTCTCAGTATTTACTTCATATTTAGTACTTAACAAGCTGACCAATGATGGAGTGATATCTAAATGCGAGTTGACAGCTTTAATTCTTTTTTTGCGTTTCAATAGAGGTGAATAGATCAAGAGCGGTACCCGGTATTTCTCCAGAGTATTTCCATGTGGAATATCTGTCATCATGTGATCTCCGGTAATAAGGTAGATCGTGTTTTTATGTTCTTTTAGTCCTGCTCTTTTTCTGAAGTAGCTTTTCAGGACATCATCAGTATATATCATCGAGGCAAATGCCTCCTTGTATATGAGGTGTTTTTCTTTTAGTTTGCCGGGAACATCAGCATCGTTAATAGTTCGTTGTACTTGTTTTAAATATTGTTCCTGGTTTTCAACTATAAAAGGGTAGTGCATGGACAGGGTTAGTATAATGTCCAAATATGGATTTTCTTTCAGCTGATCATCCTTTGAGATCCTTTCGAAGATCTTTTTATCACTATCGCCAAAAGGAGCTGGATCTTGACCTTCAACTTCAACAATGTTATCCGTTCTATAATTTTTATGATCATTAATTCTATCGATACCCTGATCTTTCAAATACATATCCATGTAATCAAAACGAGCGTTACCTCCGTAGTAAAACTGAGAAGAGTAGTTCATCGATATTAAGAACTTAAATAAACTGTTGGATCTAGGGAAGCCAATTCGTTCTTGTGTAAATCCTTTTCGACCATGTGGAAGAGAACCCAGGATCGAAGGAAGTGCTGCAAATGTACGTTCACCTGTTGCCAGTGTATTTTCAAATACAAGACTGTGATCACTTAGAGAGTCAAGAAACGGCGTGTAACTTATTTCATCAGCTTCTTTACCGCTAAACGATGAGGAAAGACTTTCTACAATTATTAATACGATATTTGGAGGCTTTTCAGTGAGTTCAATGAATGGTCCTAACGTATTTTTATTTGAAGATTCGTGAATAAGTGGATAACTAGAATTAGTGAAATTTCTCCCCTCTTGGTCTTGATATAATTTGATGGCTTCTTCATTAGAGATCAAGGATTGAGAATTACTAGTGAGGATGGATTTTAAAAAATGGTAAGATTTGTTATGTCCAAGTGCTTTGTATACAGACTTGCCTGAGTTCAATTGAAATCCGATGATCAATATCGAAAGGATGCTAATGAACCATATTGATACTATCCACTTCGATATGGATCTATCACGAAGTATTCGTGAAATTATTACATAAATAGGGACTGGTGTGATCAAAAGTAAATAGTACCACTTGAAAACAATAAAATCTCCAGCGATCATCGACATTTGATCCCCATCGACCCTTAGCAACGCTTTATTTATTGGCGATAAAGTAACGTTATAATATAACATTGAGACCATGTCAAATAGCAATAGAAAACAAAGGACTAATCCAACAATTACATTTATGACCTTTCGGTTTTTGATCAAATAAATAGGGCTAATTATTAAAAGAGCAAGTGCAGAGAATGTTAAAGCATTGTATGCACCGATCAACCAAACTTTCAATGGGTCAACAACAAAGTGAGAATTTACCACTATTAAGAAAGAGATAGACCATACTATTAAGATGCTCACGAAAAACACAGTATAGTGCTTAAACCACAAGGAGATATTTGGATGTCGAAGCATAATAGATTGTCAACGAAGTTAACTATTTAATCAAAAAAGTGCTGCCAATAAAATTGACAGCACTTGAGCAGGGGTTTTTGGTGTGTAGTTACCAAATTATTTCGTACGGTAACCTTGCCTGGATTCCTGTATAATTCTCAATTGATTTTATTCGTTGGTATAGCTTCCCAAGATCTTCTGGAAGCGAAGATTGACTCTTGTCTTGTTCTTCAATCGACTCTAATAGTTCCATCCAAGGTTCTTTTTTAACTTTTGGAAAGTATTGAACAATAGCATTTTCGATACCAGCTTCTTCTGCAGCATAGTCTATAGCACTTTTCAATCCTCCTAACTCATCAACTAATCCGATTTTCTTTGCATCTTTTCCTGTCCACACTCTTCCTCTTGCGATTACGTTAACTTGTTCTTTTGTCATTCCTCGTCCCTCTGCAACTCTTCCCAGAAATTGATCGTAAATAAAGTCTACTTCCTCTTGGACCATAGCATATTCCTGTTCGCTGAGTTTTTCATTTGTACTGAGAACAGCATGCTTGTTAGTACTAACTTGATCAAAAGACAGACCTAATTTATTTTCAAGCATTTTACCAGTGTAAGGAATAACACCAAACACTCCGATAGAACCAGTAATTGTATTCGTTTCTGCAAAGATCTTACTTGCAGGTGAAGCGATATAATATCCTCCTGATGCCGCAACATCTCCCATAGAAACGACAACGTTCTTTTCTTCGTTCGCTAGTTTAACTTCTCTCCAGATCTCATCGCTAGCTAAAGCACTTCCGCCAGGACTATTAATTCTGAATACGATCGTTTTGATGTTCTTATCTTTACGCGCATCTCTAAATAGTTTAGTGATCTTTTTACTACTTAAACCTTCTCCTTCAACCATAACAGCTCCTTCCGCAACGATCACAGCAACGTTAGCCTTTTTACCGTCAGCGATCTTCTGGTTATTTTGGAATTTCTTTTGAGCATATTTTTTGAACTCTTTCAAGTTTAGATCTTCTGTGTTCTCAACGCCAGCTTTTTCAGCAATTATCGACATTACCTCGTCTCTGTACATTGCTTTATCGATCAATCCGTACTCTTCTGCCTGGTTTACACGTCTGATCATTCCTGAGTCAGCATACATATCTAAAGTTGCGATATCGATATCTTTCTCTTCTCCAATTCCAGATCTTACATCATTCCAGATAGAATTTAAATATCGCTCAGTCTGCAATCTGCTTGAGTCACTCATTTCAGTTAAGAAATAGGGTTCAACGGCACTTTTGAAATGATTGTCTGATCCTCTCACGACTTGCATTTCTAAATCCAGCTTATCAAACATTCCTTTGTAGAACATGAGTTCAGCTCCTAGACCTAGAAACTCAAACATTGAAGAAGGGAAACCATAGTTTTCATCAGCTGCAGATGCTATATAATATTGTTTCAAGGTAACAGCTTCACCACTATTATAGGCAACTGCAAATTTGCCAGCTTCCTCGAAGCGGTTGATCGCATCACGAATTTCTTTAGCTGTAGCATATCCACAATTTGCTCCTTCCAGTTCAATAAAAACACCTTTTATACGATCGTCCTTACTTGCTTTTTCTAACCCATATAAAATGTCGGCAAGTCCAAATTCATCGATGAAGCTCAAAGAATTACCATTGATGCCAGATTTGCTTGTTTCACCAATATCGCCTTTTAGTTTCATGTGAAGAACAGCTTTGTTGCCTACAGTATACTGAGGAGTGTCTCCAATAAGAGACCCTATGATCAAACTAAGGACAATTCCAATAATTACTAAAATGACTATGCTTGCAGTTAAGCTCGGCCAAAAGACTCTACCAAAAGATACTTTCTTTTCTTTCATTGAGAATAAGTTTTGTGCATTCGTTCTCGAAAAATATTATAGTATGATCTACAATTTTATTCGATGATGAATGGATTAAGTAATTTTGCTCATTACAAAGCTAACAAATATCGACGCTGTATTTTTAGTATCGGTACGAAAGGGGTGAAAATTACGTAATAGGTGAAAAAGAAGTACAAAGTAACAGGAGCAAAGGTGTTTTTGAGTTTAGGCAGTAACCTGGGTGATAGAGAGGCATTGATTGTTAAGACTATCAAACAGTTGAACAAAGAATTTGAAGTTCTATCATTGTCGCCGGTTTATGAAACACCGCCGCTCGGATTTGAAGCAGATAATAATTTCCTCAATATGTGCGTGATGCTAAAAACTAAAAAGACCCCATTGGAAGTTCTTAGTATATGTCAGGATATTGAACATGATCTAGGTAGAAGGCGAAGTTCTTCATCAAAAGGTTATGAATCAAGACCAATAGATATAGATATACTTCTTTTTGATGATCTTATTGTAGAAACTGAAAACCTTACAATTCCTCATAAGTTCTTGAATGAAAGAAAGTTTGTGCTTCAGCCACTAAACGATATAGATCCGTTACTCGTTGAGCCTAAAAAAAACAAAACGATAAATACCTTATTAAACGAGTGCAACGATAAATCGCGTATATTATTGTACAAGAAGAAATTATTAACAATTTCGTAATTCCTTGTCAACTTCTTTCATGTGCTAAAAAAAATGATTATAATTGCAATCGTTAAATAGGAAAGAACTAATAAAATGATAATGAAAAGAAAAGGTATCAAGAGTTTAGCATTTATTGCTGCGGCTGGTTTGATAGCAACTAGTTGTGATCTTCTCAAAGACGTAGACTATACAGTTACACCTGATCCATTGGAGATGCATGGTGATAGCGTTAAAGTAAAAGTAGATATTATACTTCCTGAGAAAGGAATCAACAAAAAAGCATATGCAGAAGTAACTCCTGCTATTGGTACGCATGCTCTTAAGCCTGTTACTATTGTAGGTGAAAAGGCGACTGCTAATGGTACGGTGATACCTTACAAAGCTGGAGGTACTGTAGTATATGAAGATATCATTGCATATTCTCCAGATATGGAGGCTTCTGAGCTCTCAGTTACTGGTAAAGTATACAAAAAGGATAAGCTTAAAGGAGAGATCGAAAAGCAAAAGATTGCTGATGCAACAATCGTAACTCCGTTACTTGTTCAGAAAGATTTCAAAGTAATTATCGCTAACGATAAGTTCCAGCGTGTGACTAAAGAACAGCAAGTTGCTGAGATCAACTACTTGAAAGGTAGTCCTCAAGTGCGTTCTTCAGAAATGCGTGATGATGATATCGTAGCTTTAGATAGTTTCTTAGCTGTTGCTCAGACTAATCCAAAGATTGAGATCACAGGAATCAATATTACTGCCTTTGCATCGATCGAGGGTGAGGAAGATAAGAACAACACTTTATCTAACGAGCGTGCTGAATCTGCGAAAGAAGCGACAATGAAAGTTGCTAAGCGTAGAAAAGTAGAGAACGAAGCTGCTCAAGAAGGAGATAACTACTCTACTGTAGGTAAAGGTGAGGATTTTGTTGGATTCAAGCGTGCACTTCAAGATGCTGATATGAAAGAAAGTGATAAGAAAGCGATCATGACAGTGCTTGAGATGCAGAAGACACCAGAGGCACGTGAACAAGCAATTCGTGATTTGAGTACGTACTTATACTTGGATAACAACGTATTCCCAGCACAGCGTCGTTCTGAGATCGTAGTAAACTATGATCTTACTGGATTCTCTGATGAGGAACTTAAAGAATACTCTAAGTCTAAGATCGATACATTAAATCTTGAAGAGATTTTGTTTACGGCTACTTTGACAGATGATTTGAACGAAAAACTTCGTCTATACAAAGAAGCGGAGCGTTTATATCCAGAAGATTACCGTGGAGCTAACAATGTTGGAGCAGTATTGTACATGCAAAACAAACTTTCTGAAGCTAAAGCTCAGTTCGAAAAAGCTAACGGAATTGAAGAAAACGAAAACTCTAAAAACAACCTTGCGGCAATCGCAGGTGTGAATGACATGCGTGCTGATGCGAAGTCATTGTTAGAGGAAGCTGAAGGAGCTCAAGATCCTGAGATCGTAGCATACAACATGGGTATTTTGAATATCCAGGATGGTGATTACGAAGATGCGATCTCTAACTTCGGAAGTGATGCGTCTTTCAATAAAGGACTTGCTCAATTGTTAAACGACAAGACTTCTGAAGCAGTATCAACTGTTGATGATTCAGAAGCTGCAGAAACAGCAATGGGTTACTACTTGAAAGCTATTGCAGGAGCGCGTCAGGATAAACTTGATGATATCGTTTCTAACTTGAAGAGTGCATTTGCTAAGGATGCTTCTTTGAAAGCGAAAGCAGCGAAAGATAGAGAGTTCATCAAATACATGGATAATGCATCTTTCTCTTCAATTGTGAAGTAAATAAGAAATCCTATTATACATTGAAAGGCAGATCTTCGGATCTGCCTTTTTTATTTTAAATAGTTTTGATTTAATCGTGAGCGATAGTGTGCTCAAGATTTGATTGAGTTACTCAAGGCAATCACACGGACTATCAAATTCAACCGTGGCATTCGGGAATGCCTTTGTCCACTTTTCTACGAACGATGGCGAGAAAGTAGTTCCTCTTAGATCGATATATTCTAATTGTTGTAACTCGGAAAAAGCAGGATCGATCTTAGTGAAACGATTATCCCAAACATCCAAATATTTTAGCTTTTTCAAATTCTTAATTCCTTTGGGAATACTCCCCATTCTATTTCTACTTAAATCAAGATAAACCAGGTTGTTCAAATGGAAAACCTGAGATGGGAAATAGGTGAAATCATTTTTATCTAAATATAGAAACCTAAGATCCTCTAATTCTTTGAAAGATTCCGGTAGATCTTCTAGTTTGTTTTTGGTCAATTTAAGACCTTTCAAGTGTTCAAACTGAAAGAGTTTTTCTGGGATGTCACCCATTTTTTCTCTTGTAAAATCGACCGCATAGATCGTATCGGGATCAGCGTTGTGGACTTCCTCCCATTCGTAATACTTTAAGGTGTCTTTAGGAATTTGAGCGTACGAGATATTACCAGCCAAGATCAGAAATCCAGCTGCGAACAAGTTGCTCGTCTTCGGTAATTTGAGCTTTAAGTGCTTCTTTATTCTCATATCTCTCTTCGTCTCTTACTCTTTTCAGAAGTCTTAACGTTAGTCGTTCATCATATATTTCCTTTTCGAAATCAAGAATGTGAACCTCTATCGATAATTCTCCTTTAGAATTAATGGTAGGGCGATTACCAATGTTTAAAATACCAAAATATTCCGACTTATCCTCACGAACTACTCGAACGGCATATACACCTTTCTTAGGAATGATCTTTATGTCATTTTGAATATCAATGTTTGCCGTTGGATACCCCATTGATTTACCGATCTCTTCTCCGTGTACAACTTTTCCATTTAATTCAAAAGGTTCGTCTAAATAAGCATTGGCTAACTCTATATTCCCATCTTTTAAAGCATTCCGAATTTTGGTAGAACTAACGTTCACTTCATCAATATCCTCCGGACCAATTTCGATCACATTAAATCCATAAATCGGGCCAAGTTCTTGTAGTAATTCCAGTGTACCCTCTCTATTTTTACCAAACTGATGGTCATAACCAATAACGATCGTTTTGATATTTAACTTGTTCACGAGGTAATCACGGACGAATTCTGTGGCGGTTAATCGTGAGAACTCTTTAGTAAACGGATGAACAATTACATTCTTCAATCCGATTCTTTGCAGTTTTTCAAGTTTTTCTACCTGTGTTTGAATGAGTTTTAATCCGTGAGAATCTGGAAAAAGAACCATTCTAGGGTGGGGGTAGAATGTGAAAAGAACAGATTCACCTCCCACTTTCTCCGCTTCATCGTTCAATTGTTTTATGATCTTCTGATGTCCAAGATGCACACCATCAAATGTGCCGATCGTAAGAACGGGATGGGGAATATTTGTTAACTCTTCAAATCCTTGAAAAACTTTCACTCTCTACTTTTTTTCAAAGATAATCATTCATTATCGATGAAAGCAACGATTTTGTATCCGTTCTGAATTGGATTATCACCACTTTGTTGATTAGAAAATAAATTAAAAAATCTTATTTGATATGCTTGCATAGTAAAATGAAATCAATTATATTTATCCATCTAACTGGATACTAATTAAAAAAGATACAAATCATGTCTGACGCAAGTGCAAAAGAAAAGGCTATAAAAGGGGGTGAGTTCATCATCCGCGACACGAAGCCAGAGAACATTTTCATTCCGGAAGAGTGGAATGAAGAACAGAAAATGATCGCATCAATGTGTGATGATTTCATTCAACAAGAAGTTATTCCACATCTGGATCGAATTGATACTATGGAAGAAGGGCTTATGCCTTCAATCCTTGACAAAGCCGGAGAGCTTGGTATGTTGGGAATGTCTGTACCAGAAGATCTGGGAGGAATGGGAGTTGATTTTAAAACTTCTCTTCTTGCTACTGAGAAATTGGGTAAAGGCTATTCTTTTTCAGTTGCTTATGGTGCACATACTGGGATTGGAACATTGCCTCTTCTTTATTATGGAACAGAAGAGCAGAAGCAAAAGTGGATTCCGAAACTTGCTTCAGGCGAGTGGAAAGCTTCTTACTGTTTAACTGAGCCTTCAAGTGGATCGGATGCGAATTCTGGAAAAACTAAAGCTGAGTTAACAGATGATGGTAAACACTATATCATCAATGGTCAGAAAATGTGGATCACAAATGGTGGTTTTGCTGACCTATTTACGGTATTTGCTAAGATCGGTGACGATAAGAATCTAACTGCATTCATGGTTGAAGCTGATGCAGAAGGAATATCACTGAACCCTGAAGAAAAGAAGATGGGTATCAAAGGTTCATCTACACGTCAGGTTTTCTTTAACAATGTAAAGGTTCCGGCTGAAAATATGCTTTCAGAACGTGGAAATGGTTTCAAGATCGCATTGAACATTTTAAATATCGGTCGAATTAAATTAGCTGCTGGTGTATTGGGTGGTGCAAAAGATGCAATTACTCACACTATCAAATATGCTAACGAGCGTGAACAGTTCGGACGACCTATTTCAAAATATGGTGCGATCAGACACAAGATCGCTGAACAAGTTATTCAGTCTTACGTGGTTGAATCTGCAACTTACCGAGCTGGACAAAATATTGATGATGCTATAAACGCTTTAATGGAAGACGGAATGTCTAAAGCTGATGCAACATTAAAAGGTATTGAAGAATTCGCTCCGGAATGTGCAATGCTGAAAGTTTCTGGTTCTGAATGTTTAGATTTTGTTGTTGATGAAGCTGTACAGGTTCATGGAGGTATGGGATATTCTGCTGAATCAGCTGTTGAAAGAGCATATCGTGATGCTCGAATCAACCGTATTTTTGAAGGTACTAACGAGATCAACAGAATGTTGACTGTAGACATGGTACTCAAAAGAGCGATGAAAGGAGAATTGGACCTCATGGGACCTGCTCAGAAAGTTGCTGATGAATTGATGAGTATTCCAGACATGGACAATGATAATGACGGTATTTTTGCTTCTGAGCACAAAGCTTTAAAAGGATTTAAGAAAACTATCCTTATGGTTGCTGGTTCTGCAGTACAAAAACTAATGCAGACGCTAGCCAAAGAACAAGAAGTGCTAATGAACATTGCAGATCTTTCAATATGGACTTATCATGCAGAGTCTGTTTTATTACGTGTAGAAAAGCTGATCTCTCAAAAAGGAGAAGACGCATGCGAGCATGAGATCGCTATTGTTAAAACTTATTTCTATGATATAGCTGATAAGATCAATAAAGCAGGTAAAGATGCAATCAATTCATTTGCTGGAGGAGACGAAGGTAAAATGATGTTGATGGGACTTAAGCGTTTTACGAAAATTGATGGCTACAATGTAAAAGAGGCTCGTCAGAAAATAGCTCAGCGAGTTATTGATAGTGGACGATACGATTTTTAAGGTTGAGTAGATTGTTTTGTACAAAAAAAGAGGGTGTAAAAAATACACCCTCTTTTTTAATTCAATAATCGAATTGCTTACTTATCCAAACGGATTCCTTCAGCAATAAAAGTCATTGTGTACTTTGGCTCTGTAATAGCATCGATCTCTTCTTGTGGAGCCTCAGCATCCTCAAGATAGTGGCGTTGTTCATCTACAGAAACTGTATCTTGAATAGCAGTTCCAGTTAAATAAGCCATTGTTCCAGGTTCTGTAACTGTTGGAATTGTAAAGTGATCCTTAAAACGAACCATAAAAGGCTCATCTTCAGTTTTAATATTCACCCAGCATCCCATTTTAGAACAAACTTCATTGATCTCACCTTTGAAAGTAGCCTCCATTTCTGTTTTACCCTCAAATTGAGCTAGTAATTCAGCAGTTGAAATAGCAGATGCAGTATCAACCTCTTTAGGTCCAAATGCTACTTTATCTGACATATCTTCACCATCATGGTCGTGACCTTCTAAATCGTGATCGTGACCTTTGTGATCATGACCGTCATGATCGTGATCTGCATGTTCTTCCATATGCTCACCTTCATTGTGACCATCTGCATCGGTATTCTCTCCACAACTCACGAAAAGTGAAGCTGCAATGATACCAACCATATAGATTTTCTTATTCATAGTTGTAATAATTTTCCACGAAAATAGCATTTTTAGAGTGGAATATTCACACCGCCTGTCAAATTCTTTCTTATTTAAATCTTTTTTTAATAGTACGTAAACCCTTGTTTTTAAGAGGTTCTTTAATCGGTTTAAGCATAAAATGTCTGTCCCTAAATAAAATTATATAGTAGTATGTAATGCAAGGTACTATATTTTTAGATATATTTGTCGCAGATTTTTTTGAATATGAAAATAGAGAACACGAAAGCACAGATGAGAAAGGGTATCCTCGAGTATTGTATTCTTTCTGTTTTGTCGAAAAAGGAACGGTACCCCTCAGAGATCATTGAAGCGTTAAAAAATGCGAAGTTGATCGTAGTGGAAGGAACGCTGTACCCTTTATTGACAAGATTGAAAAATGCGAAATACCTTGAATATCGTTGGGTTGAATCAACTTCAGGCCCACCTCGCAAGTATTACTCACTTACAAAAGAAGGTGAAAAATTTAGGTCAGAACTTGAAGAAACATGGACCCAACTTCAAGGAGCAGTTGAACAATTGACAAAATAGAAGAAAATGAAAAAGACTATATCAATTAATTTATCAGGACTCGTTTTTAACATAGAAGAACAGGCCTACGGAGTTCTGCAAGTTTATCTTGAAGACATCAGGTCAATTCTTGCTAATCAGGATGGATTAGAAGAGATATTAGAAGATATCGAATCAAGGATTGCCGAGTTATTCAATGAGAAGTTAAATGAGCATAAACAGGTGATCACCGAGGATGATGTTGATCAAGTGATCTCATTAATGGGAAGTCCAAATCAGTATAAAATTGATGAAGAAGATGATCGAACTCATCACAGCGAGAGTCGAGAGGAATCTGTCCATTATTCTCATCAAAAGAGATTTTTCCGAGATGATGATGAAGGAGTGATCGGTGGAGTAGCAGCTGGACTTGGTCATTACTTTGGAATTGATCCTGTTATAATCCGAGTGATCTTCGTACTCATGTTCGTTTTAGGTGGATCTGGAATACTGCTTTACATTATCCTTTGGATCGTTATACCTGAGGCAACTACTACAGCACAAAAGCTACAAATGCGAGGACAACCTGTCAATGTTGATAGCATTAAAGATTACGTTCATAACTTCAAAGACGAAGCTAAATCTGGAATGTCTAACGCTTCTCGATCAGTAAAAAACGCTGCCAAAAAAAGCACCTCAGTATTATCTCGAATATTCCAGATCTTTGGAAGGATTATTGGCGCGGGTATGTTATTCTTTGGCCTAATCTTCTTTGTGCTGGCCATCTTGTTTCATTTTGGAAGTATTGGTTCTTTCTTTACCGTTGAGGGAGATTTAGCGAATAATTTGAATTCGCTAACGGATCTCGTTTTTCCTAATGGTTCAGAATCTCTTGGCTTCTGGTCAATGTTCCTTTCTGTAATTCTACCTATCGTGTTTATAACAGTTACTGGTGCTAAGCTTCTGTTCAGAATAAAGGGGAAACTTAAGTCCACTTATATTACTGGTTTGATCGTTTGGATAATATCTATTTGTACGCTCTCATTTGTTGGTGTTGAAACAGGACTAGAATTCCGAAATGATTACTCAACGATTGATAAAGTTGAACAGCAGGAAGCATTTATGGGGGACTCACTTTATTTAGAACTATCGGATTCGTATTGGAAAAATGACGTATTTGATTTTGGATACAATGATTACCTCTTGTTTGATGAAGATTCACTAAAGATCGGTTTACCACTGATCAGAGTGGAACGCAACATGACAACCACAGAATATGAGGTGGCTGTAAAAAAGCGCTCGAATGGTTCCTCACTGAAATACGCTAAAGAGAACGTCAATGGAATTAAGTATTCTCCTAGCTTGAGTGGCGATATATTAAAGATCCCATCGAGTTACTCGTTTCCTACAAAAGATAAGATCAGAGGTCAGCATGCTTCTTTATTGATCACTGTTCCTCTTGGGAAACGTATCATTCTTCCTGCTAACATGGATAACTTCCTGGTGGAGTTTGCAGATTGCGATCATTTTTCCGATGATTTTCTGGAAGAATCTTCTGTCTGGGAGGCAACAGAGGATGGTATGGAGTTCGTAGCATTATATCGAGCTCAGGAAAACCTGGATCCAGCTGATAAAAACGAAGAGGAAGAGTCTGATGAATTAGACTAGATCCTCACATTTCACCTTCGAATATCTGATCTACTTAATTATTCGAGAAGCTCAAGTAACAAAAGATATTCGAAGGTTTTTTATTGTTGTTCTCACTTCAGGCTAACTTTTCATAGATTCCAGAATATGCATTCTAAACAATCATTATCTTTGTATCAAAGAAATTAGAAGCATGGAAATTCCAAAAACGTACGAGCCTTCAAAGGCAGAGGAGAAGTGGTATGAACACTGGCTGAAAAAAAACTATTTTCATAGTGAACCAGATGACAGAGAGGCTTACACAGTCGTCATTCCTCCTCCGAACGTTACAGGTGTTTTACACATGGGACACATGTTGAACAATACGATTCAAGATGTTTTAGTTCGTCGTGCTCGTATGCAAGGAAAAAATGCTTGTTGGGTACCAGGAACAGACCATGCGTCTATCGCTACTGAAGCGAAAGTTGTGAATAAACTTCGTGAAGAGGGAATCAAGAAGTCTGATCTTTCTAGAGATGACTTCATGAAGCATGCGTGGGAATGGAAAGAGAAACATGGAGGGATCATTCTTGATCAACTTAAAAAATTGGGAGCTTCGTGTGATTGGGAGAGAACTCATTTTACGATGGACCCTGATTACGCAGAGTCTGTGATCGATGTGTTCATCGACTTGTATAAAAAAGGAAAGATCTATCGCGGTGTTCGAATGATCAACTGGGATCCAGCTGCAAAGACAGCGCTTTCTGATGAAGAGGTGATCCATAAAGAAGTAAATTCTAAGTTGTTTCATGTTAGATATAAGATTGCTGGAACAGAAGACGAGTGGTTGACTATTGCAACAACTCGACCAGAGACAATTTTAGGAGATAGTGCGATCTGTGTGAATCCAAATGACGCGAGATACGCAAACCTAAAAGGTAAGTTTGCTGTTGTTCCTTTGGCGGATCGTTCAATTCCTATCATTCAAGATGAGTATGTAGACATGGAATTTGGAACAGGTTGTTTGAAAATAACTCCTGCCCACGATGTAAATGATTATGAGATCGGTAAGAAGCATGATCTGGAAACTATCGATATCCTGAATGCCGATGGAACTTTGAATGAGAAAGGACTTCATTACAACGGTAAGGATCGATTTGAGGCGAGAAAAGAGATCGCAAAAGAACTAGAGGATAAGGGTTATATGATCAAAGTAGAGGATCATATTAATAAACTTGGATTTTCTGAGCGAACAGATGCAGTAATTGAACCTCGTCTCTCATTACAATGGTTTGTTGACATGAAACAATTGTCAGAACCAGCACTAGAGCATGTAATGAATGGAGATATCAAGTTCTATCCAGATAACATGAAGAATACATACAGACACTGGATGGAGAACATCAAAGACTGGTGTATTTCGAGACAATTATGGTGGGGACATAGAATACCAGCGTGGTACTTTGGTGAAGGTGAGAATGATTTTGTTGTTGCCAAAACAGAGGAGGAGGCACTTGAATTGATCAAGGAGAAAACTGGAAAAGAGCTTTCTTCAAAAGATCTAAAGCAAGACGAAGATGTACTTGATACGTGGTTCTCGAGTTGGTTGTGGCCAATTTCAGTTTTCAAAGGATTGAATGAACCTGGTAATAAAGAGATCAAATATTACTATCCAACGAATGACCTTGTTACTGCTCCGGAAATTATGTTTTTCTGGGTAGCACGAATGATCATTGCCGGATACGAATACATGGATGAATTACCGTTTAAGAATGTGTATTACACAGGAATTGTTCGAGATAAACTGGGACGTAAAATGTCCAAGTCATTGGGTAACTCTCCTGATCCTCTTGAGCTGATCAAGAAATATGGAGCTGATGGTGTTCGTGTCGGAATGCTTGTGTCTTCCCCAGCAGGAAATGATCTGCCTTTTGACTCAAATCAATGTGAGCAAGGACGAAACTTCTCGAATAAAATGTGGAATGCATTTAGATTAATGGATTCCTGGGAGGTTAAGGAGGATTTGGATCAGCCGGCGTCTTCCAAGATTGCCATCGACTGGTTTGAAAGTAGGTTTAATGAAGTCTTAAAGCACATTAACGAGCAGTTTGATAAGTTCAGAATATCTGATGCTTTGATGGCGACTTATAAACTTGTTTGGGATGATTATTGTTCATGGTTCCTTGAAATGGTGAAGCCCGGCTATCAACAACCAATTGATGCAGTTACTAAAGATAAAGCCATATATTTCTTTGAGCAATTATTGAAACTGGTTCATCCTTTTACGCCTTTCGTTTCAGAAGAATTATGGCATTTGGTTGGGGAAAGAAAAGATGGTGATGACATTATCGTAGCGCAATGGCCTGAAGTGGGTAATGTGAATGAGACGATCAATGCTGAATTTAAAATAGCATCAGATGTGATCACCAACATTCGAAATATCCGAAAACAGAATAACATTGCTAACAAGATCAAGATCGATTTTATGATCATGAAGTCAGATCAGCACCCTGAGAATATGGATGATGTATTAAGAAAAATGGGTAATTTATCTTCTTTGGATTATGTTGACGAGAAAGTAGGGAATGCCTTCTCATTCATCGTTCAAAATACGGATTACTTTATTCCTTTCGGTGATAATGTTGATACGGATGCAGAACGCCAGAAACTTGAAGAAGAGCTTGAATACACGAAAGGATTCCTAAAGTCTGTTCAGAAGAAACTGGGTAATGAGCGTTTTGTAAATAATGCACCAGAACAGGTTGTTGCTTCAGAAAAGAAGAAACAAGCTGATGCTGAATCTAAGATCAAAATGATCGAGGAGAAGTTATCAGCAATGGTTTAGTGAGAGTTTAATTTATGAGTTCATAGTCGGAGTTACTAAGCTCCGACTTTTTTATTGCACACTGGTACGTAATTTGTTTAGATCATTGAAAAAAACACTATGGTCAAGATCTTCAAAGTCCTATTATTTTCAGGATTATTTCTTTCTTTAACGAACTGCGCCAAAACAGTTGATCCTGTATGGGTGAAACTAGATGAAACGAACTGTAAACCTTCATGGGTAGGAAATACAGATAATCAAAGTCGTAAGAATCTAGAAGGTTTATTGAGAGGAGATGGCGTAATCCCCTTAAAGATTCGAATTAAGGGTAACAGATCCAATGAATGCACAACTTGTATGTGTTTAACTGGGAAAACTTACCGCGTAAGCATAGATAGATCTCAATTGAACTGGTTGATCTACTATGGTTTTGAAGTAGAATAAAAAAGGCGATCCAAGGACCGCCTTTTAATAAGTTAATTGGAAATGAAATTAGTATGCTAATTCGTAAAATGCCATTTCACCTCTTTTATAAATAAGCACAGCTAAGTTGCCTGGTTTATTTCTCATTACTCCAAATACGCCCAAATCTTTGAGTTTTTCGAGCTCTGATGTAACAGGGTTGGAAGCCGTTACTTTTTCGTCTGTCGTTATATCGACTACTCCTACTTTAACATTACTTCTGTATGATTTACGTATCGTATACACGATCATAGGAGTTCCATCATCTTTACGTACGAAAAATTGATAATTACTCATGTTACTGCTTCGCTGTTTCATGATAGGATAATACTGGTTGACATTGAAAACAACTCCCTGTACTACTATCTTATTAGGTTTTTTTGTGATCACCTTTACCTTCTCTAGTTTAAGCTCCTTATCTAATTTTAGAATGAGGAAATCTCCCATGAAAAATGCTGTATTCACTTGTAATGAACCACTGGCCCCTCCTGACGAATACACTTCTACACTACCTCCTAGTGCAGGTCTAATTCTAATTGTTTCTGTAATTAAATAGAAATCATCACCATCTACAATTACATCATTCACAATAAACTGAGGATCCTCTTTTACGTTTATATCATCTTCTGTAATGAGATCTTCAATTTCAGGGCTTATACGATCCTTGTAGTCGATCTCATTCTTCATTACGATCTCACCATTATTATCAAAACCTATAGCAAACACACCTCCTGGTCTTGATTTCTCATCTTTCGGAAACGATCCAAATATGAAGGTGAGGTCGTTTTTGATCAATATTTTATTTGGGAAATAATAAAAGTTGTTTGCGAAAACCTTACTGAATAAAACATCTCCATTTTTTGAAATACGCATTAGATTTTGTTGATACTTTTCTTTTTTCATTCCTCTGCCTGTTGAATACACCACAACGGTAGATTCATCCTGAGAGTATACATCTACGATCTCAGTTACATTTTGATCTTCATCGAATTCTTTTTCCCATAAGATGTTTAATTGATTGTCAACAGCGACAATTTCGTATTCTATTTTCGAGCCACCAAACCCTGTACGTTTTTGATTTACGATAATGAATCCATTTGCAGTTTCATAAAGATCTGCTGTTGGAAACTTTTGATCAGGAAAGTCAAGTTCACCTTCTAAGTTTCCAGTTTTATCAAAAGATCTGATACTTAATTGCTTTAATTTTTCATCTCCTAACGCTACGGCAACATGAGTGTTATTTGATTCGGAATCGACAAGCGTGGCTCTTTTCGATAGTTCTACCTTTTCATCTCCAATCAAATTGTAATCAAAGTCGTAGAACTTCATGGTATAATTTCTCATTTTACCACGTTCACCATCTGCTTGATAAAAAGCATAGTACCCTAAATTTTCAATTTCACCTGCCCCCTCAAAGACTTTTATGTTATCTACTGTTAGCCGCTGAGCAAAAAGAGATTGAGAGATGAAAATAGCTCCTACTAAAAATAGGAAATGGTTAAGAATGGCTGTAAAGCTTTGTTTTTTTGATTTCATAAGTGGTTATTTTGCTGCAAGATAATAAAAGAAAATAACGTAATGGTTCGCTAGAATTGAGAATATTGAGTTCTGGATATAAACTCATTGATTACTAGATACATAAAAAAAAAGGCGATCCGAAGACCGCCTTTTGTATTTTCCACTACTACCTGGTATCATTGATTGACACCAAGAATATCATCTATTGTGTTAAAAGAAACAGCGTGATAATTTGGTCGTGCTTCTTCGTACACTTCTTTTGCGAAATCCATATCATCCTCGTCAGCATCAGCCAATGTTTGATAGATCGGACGTAAGAATTTTCTTCTTCCAACTTTAACCAAGAACTCTTTAATATTTGGTCTCAATTCATTGTAGTTGTTTTTAATTCCTAGAATGAACCATTCTGACATGATCTCTGCATTTCCACAATCTTTAAAGTTCAATTGTGCATCGATCTCTTTCATTTTCTCTGCATCTACTTCGCCATCAAACGCTCTAATGAATGCTAACCATTCTTGCGTTATGTGCTTAGAACGCTCAAGGTCAGTTGGTAACTTTTCACCATCATTCTTGATCGATTTAGCCATTGATTTCATATCAGCAAATCGAGCAGATTCGATTTTCACAACATTATCTGGAATGCCTTCATTGTAGATCCACTCATCTACATTGAACTCGATTTCGTCTTTCTCTAAAAGATTTTCGTTTAAGTAAGCAACGAAATCCTCAGTAGTAATTGTTTGGAATTTATGCTCCTCAAAATAATTCTTTAAAAACTCATCGAAACGTTCTCTACCAACTTTTGATTCGAGTGTCTTTAAGAAGAAAGACCCTTTAACGTAGGCGATATCGGTCATTCCTTCATCAGGATTTCTATGATTCAATTCAAGCTTCAGGTGCGTATCTTCATTGTTTCCTTCCTCCATCATGCTAGATACACTTTCTTGAAGTTCTTGATACTCAATCAGTGCTAACATGTTAGCAACATCCTTACCATATAGCTTCTCCATGATTCTGTTTTCAAAGTAAACAGTAAATCCTTCATTAAGCCAAAAATCATCCCAAGTTGCATTAGTTACCAAGTTACCTGACCAGGAATGAGCTAGCTCATGTGCGATCACACTAACCAAACTTCTGTCGCCAGCTATCAATGTCGGAGTAGCAAATGTTAAGCGCGGGTTTTCCATTCCTCCAAAAGGGAAAGAGTATGGAAGTACAATTACATCATATGTTTCCCATAGATAATCACCATATAGATCTTCTGCAGCAGTCATCATTTTAGGTACATCCTGGAATTCTGAAGCAGCTTTATCTATCATGTGTGGTTCTGCATAAACCCCACAATTGTTTCCGAGATCAGCATACTCTAGTTCACCAACGGCTAATGCCAAAAGGTAAGAAGGAATCGGTTGCTTCATTTCGAAAGTATACTCTCCTGATTCGTTTTTCTCAGTAGGGTTCGTGGCACTCATTAATGCAAGCAGATCACTTGGTACTTTGAGGTTTGCAGAATATGTAATTCTGTTCTCAGGAGTATCCTGTACCGGCACCCACGAACGCGTTAAAATTGCTTGTCCTTGCGTATACAAGAATGGATGGTTTCCACTACCCGTTAATTCAGGTGATAACCAGTCTAACGCTTCAGACTCTGGTGTTGTCGAGTAATAAATATTGACGTATTTCGTATTTTCATCAACATCAACAACTAGAGCTTTTCCAAGTAATTCATCAGGTTTACCTGTTGAGTAAGTCGTTTCAGTTTCACTACCTTTTTCTCCAAGAGTAACTTTATTAATGTTGATCTGCTTGAAGTCAAATATTGCTTGTTTTGCACCATTATTATTCATGGTGTGTCTCACGACACCTTCAATTACTTTTTCATCAAAGTTCACCTCAAGATCTAGGTGAAGATGAGTGGTGTTTATCTCATCGATGTTTGAGAAGCTGTGATTGTTCACTTTAACTTCTACATTTTCAGATTTTTTCGAATTCTCTTGATCGTTTTTTGAGTTATTGTTTTCAGATTTCTCACCTCCACAACTAACTAAAAAAGCGACGAAAAGAACAGGAATCATTTTTTTCATCATAATATCTAACGTTTAGCGGATTCAAAAATAGATATTTATTATTGGAATCCGAGTGGTTTTTTGCCGAATGCCCTTAGACTTTCGTTAAGTGCTTATTTTCAGTCGATTATTTTTTATAGGACAAAACAATAGACCATAAATTTACCCCACCTCAGAATTTTTAATTATTTTCACGCCTCAATAAAAACCAATTAAATGAATTTAGATACCAGTAAGTTTAAGGACGAAGTGATGGGACATCCATCAGGTTTGTTTATCCTATTCTTTACTGAAATGTGGGAGCGTTTCAGTTATTATGGGATGCGTGCGATTCTTGTTCTCTTTCTTGTTAGTGCCACTGGTTTAGGTGGATGGGAATGGGGTCGTGATGAGGCACTCGAACTTTATGCAATGTATACGCTTTTTGTATATGTTACACCCTTATTTGGTGGGTTTATTGCAGATCGACTCATAGGTTTTAAATGGGCAGTGGTCCTTGGTGCACTTCTAATGACACTCGGTCATGCCTCTATGGCTATAGAAACTGAATTCTTTTTCTATACAGGTTTAATACTGCTTGTATTAGGAAATGGTTTCTTTAAGCCGAATATTTCATCTATGGTATCTGGTCTTTACGAAGGTAGAGAAGAAAAGAAAGATGCTGGATATACGATATTTTACATGGGTATTAACGCAGGTGCATTCTTAGGAATTCTACTTTGTGGATATATCGGTGAGAAAGTAGGTTGGTCCTATGGATTTGGATTGGCAGGAATATTCATGTTGATCGGTATGCTTCAATTTTGGTTTGCCAGAAAGATGTTTGGAACCATTGGTGATAAACCATTGAAGAAAACAGAAGACAACGAGTTACCAATGGATGAGGTAGCTGATGGTATTGACGCTGATGATATCCTTGATGCACACAAAGATGTAGAGGAAAAGGAAAATAATGAGAAACCAAAGCATATAACACCGCAGATCAGAAGGGATCGTTTGATTGTGCTTTCAATTCTGGCCTTCTTTACTATATTCTTTTGGATGGCGTTTGAGCAGGCCGGTGGATCGATGACGATCTTCGCTAACGACTATACGGATCGAATCATGACAGGTAGTTCTGCTACAGCATTTACAATTATAAATGCGATCATTGTATTAGTTCCAACGGCTATTCTGACTTGGGTTCTTGCGAAGTTGTTCCAGGCTACATTCAAGCGAATTGCTTTATCGAATGTTCTCCTTGGAACTAGTTTTGTAATCATTTGGGGAATTGTGATCTGGATGATCAACAAGGATCTGAACACAAAGTCATATGAGATACAATATGCATCAGTTTTATCCGATACTAAAATTGATGAAGAAACGGGTGAAGAAAAAGAAATCTTTACACCTGTTACAGAGAAAACGGATGTTTCCGATCAAACTACTAGGATGGATACAACAACAGTTCGACAGGATAAAGATCTGGAAACAGGAAAGGATATTTTCCTGGTTGATGTTGATGGACAAGGAACTTTCATGCATGTTTATGGTAAGAAAGCGGAAGAACTTGAAACAAAGATCAAGGCGACTGTAATTCGTGAAAAAGAGAATGAATTAGAAATTCCTGCCTCGTGGTTTGGTATTTTAAATTCACTATTCATTATTTCATTTGCACCGTTATTTTCTAAGATATGGCAGAGTAGATTTAATCCAAGTGCTCCAGTGAAGTTTGCTTTTGGTCTTATCTTACTTGGAGTAGGATTTGGATTCTTAGCTTACGGAGGATTATCTATTGAGCAAGGAGCTAAGACTGCTGGTGTAAGTATTATCTGGTTAATATTTGCATACTTATTCCATACTCTTGGAGAATTATCATTATCTCCTGTAGGACTTTCATATGTAAGTAAATTATCACCACCGAAGTTACTTTCATTGATGTTTGGTATTTGGTTTACAGCTACAGCATTAGCAAATGGTTTAGCTGGACTCATGGGAAGTTTGATCGATTACATTTCATCAACTTACTCAATATCATTCTTCTTTATGATCTTTACCATTGTTCCTATGGCAGCAGGGCTTATCCTGATCGTTATGAATAAATGGCTTGTTAAGAAGATGCACGGAATTAGATAATTTTCGACTATTAATATTATGAGGGTTCTGGTTGCGCTGGAACCCTTTTTTAATTATTTACAATGCAGACAATAGAATTTCATCTTGAAGGAGAGTACATTGAGTTAACTCAGCTGTTGAAGGCGGTGAATATTGCTCAAACAGGTGGTCATGCAAAGATAATCGTAGAAGAAGGAGCAGTAGTTCGTGAAGGTGAGGTTGAAACACGTAAAAGAGCGAAGATCCGCAGAGGGGAAGAGATCAAAGTAGAAGATGAACTGATCATTAAAGTAGTTTAAGGTATTTTATCGTCTTGCCGTCTTACATTCTGACAGTCCTTCCTACCATCTAAGAATAAGCTTAAGGTTAAACCTTCGTTGAGTCAGATAGTTTGGAATCGCAAAAAATCTACCTTGTGTATCTTGCACCCACTGTTGCGACAAAACATTATTGATCCCGAGTAAGTTAAATATTTCGAAATTAAGTCTCACGTCTGTAAACGGACGTAAAAACTTCTTACGGTCCTCTTTTTTAGGTCTTTTATACAAGAAATCATACCCGAATCCTATATCAACTCTGAAATAGGCTTTTTGTCTCAGTGTATCTTTATATCTGTTTCTGTCTGGTGGACCATATGGTAATCTAGAACCGTAGTTAAACCCTAATTGAACTGTGAACTGCTCGATAGTTGGCATTCGATCCTGGAATAGTGTAGCAAACGTAAACCACTGATCAGTTGGTTTTGGGATGTAACCAGGTGAATTTAATGTACTATCTGCGATTGAATCGTTGAATGTAAAACCTGGAATGATCTCCTCACCATCTGTATTGATATAAGTGAAGAAATCATCATTTTGAAGATCTTCTATCACGCGAAGTAAACCGATCTTGAAGAAAGATTGCGTTCCCTCAATAAACTCACCGTGAAGATTCATATCCATCCCAAATGAGTGTCCATTAGCACTATTCTCCGCATAATAGCGTGTGCGTACATTATCGATCTCGTAAGGATTAACATCCCACATGTATTTGTAAAATACTTCACCAGTAAATTTAAATGGGGTTTCGCGCTCCCACATTTCAAATGCATAATCCATTCCTGATACAAAATGAAACGATTTCTGACTTTGTGTATTGATCCCCACTGAACCGTCAAATCTTCTTAACTCTCTGTAAAAAGGTGGCTGGTAGTAAAGTCCGGCATTTGCATGAAGGCGCATAAAACGCTTTTTAAGCTCACCTTGATTATTGATATAATATTTTCGAGGGAAGTAACTAACGATCGCGCGAGGTGTTAAGTAAAATTCATTATTAAATGCAGTATAACCTCCTCTCAGACCTGCATTGAATGATAATTGTGCACGGGATCGATCAACTGTATCTCTATATATCTTTTGTTGCTTATTACCCAATGAATCCTTGTATCTTTTAGTGATTTCAACTGGGAAGTTTTCTTTGAATGTGTTATAGGAACGATTAAACTGTAAGAATCCGTTCGTTCTGAATGAAGAAAGTGAGTTCTCAGCTTTAATAACCTCAAATAACTCTATACTTCCAGCTGGACTTTGAGGCAGGCTAAAACCAGCTGAATCAACATAATTCCACTCACTTAATTTGTCCGTGAAATCTTCGTATTGAGCTGAAACGCCCCAGCGTAAAACTCCTTTTTTATTATATCCCAGACCATCCTCAGTTACTTGAAGAAACTTGTATTCACCAACATGTCTGATCGAATAGATCATAGCTTGAAGTCGATTTCGAGCATGATCAAGGAAAGAACCTACCCCCAGAGTACCCACTGAATCTCCGAATTCCTCTTGTGCTGGATCAGTTTCGATCTCATTGATAAAGTATTGTCCGAGAATATCAAATGTTTCATTTTCATCCGTCGAGAAAACTTTTGCATAAAGTTCAAGATTCGTTCTTTTGTTTACATCCCATTTTAAAGAAGTTGCTCCGGTAATCGTTTGAAACCTCGTAAGTTCTTCTCCTTCAAAAAACACATTAAAACTTAATGCTTGATTTACTGTTCCAAATCGTGTTTCCTGAGTTTCAGGAGCAAAACGATAGTCGTTAGATGAGAAATGACCGAGTACGCTCCATGTTAGGTTTTCTGTAACTGAAAAATTCGTGAGTACTTGAAAATCATAGAATCTTGGTCGATAGGCTCCTTGAACTGGAAGAGCATTAAGTACGTAGCTTTGATCCTGATACCTTCCCGCAACAAGATAATTGAATCTCGGACTCACTTCATCTTCAACATGAATCGATGTTCCTAATAGTGAAGCATTGAAAGAACCTCGAAAGCGATCAGGAGTTCTATAAGTGATATCAAGGACAGAACTTAAACGATCGCCATACTCTGCGGCAAATCCTCCAGCACTGAATGAGATGTTGCTAACTAGTGCAGGGTTTATAAAACTCATTCCTTCCTGTTGTCCAGTTCGAGTAAGAAATGGGCGATAGATCTGAAATCCATTAACGTATACAAGGTTTTCGTCAAAACTTCCACCGCGTACGTTATAATTATTGGTCAATTCATTATTTGATGTCGCAGCAGTAGTGAGTGTAATATATTTCTCTACTGAATTTTGAGGACCTGGAATTTGTTGAACCTCTATCATTGGCAGATCGCCGATCGGAGTTGTTTTCCGCTGACCTTGAACTGAGATACCTTCGAAATATTGAACATTTAATTTTATCTTCTCTAACTCAATGTTCTGTCCGTTTTGAACGGATACCTCTTTTTTCTGAAGTTCTTGTTCGTATTTGATCACTATCACAAGATCTCCAGTTGGAACATTCAATGAAAACTCTCCATCAATATTTGTTGATGTTCTTATTTTGGGATTACTTTCGAGATAGATCCTGATGTCGGGGAAGCCCTTATTCGTCTTGTCAACTATTCTTCCTGATACAATTGCTTCCTGGCTCAACAATAAAGCTGAATTGATCATAAATAGAAAGAAGAGTCCAAAAAGACGCATTGAATTTCGATTGTTTGAGCTACTAACGATTAAATGACCAATGTCGTATAAACATTCCGGTTAAAATGTTCTTTTTGAATTAAAGCAGTTCTTCAATAATTCTATCCATCGAATACCCTTCAGCTTCAGCCTTATAATTTCTAACCAAACGATGGCGAAGAATTGGCTTTGCAACAGCTTTCACATCTTCAATATCAGGCGTGTATTTTCCGTTGATCACAGCGTGACATTTAGCACCAATGATCAAATATTGAGATGCACGTGGACCAGCTCCCCAAGAAAGGAAGTCTTTCGTTAACTGAGGTGCTGAAGCATCATTAATACGAGTTTTTCCAACTAACTTAACTGCGTATTCCAGAACATTATCAGCAACAGGTATTTCTCTTACAAGCGACTGGAATTTTAATATATCCTCACTTGTCATGGCCTGTTCAACCTTAACGTCAATATCTGCAGTTGTAGCTTTAACAATGGCAACCTCTTCCTCATAAGTTGGGTAATCAACCCAAATATTAAACATAAAACGGTCGAGTTGTGCCTCTGGAAGTGGATAAGTTCCTTCTTGTTCAATAGGGTTTTGAGTAGCCAGAACAAAGAAAGGTGAGGGCAGAGGATAATTTTGTCCTGCCGCTGTTACGCTTCTTTCTTGCATGGCCTCTAAAAGTGCAGATTGTGTTTTTGGAGGTGTTCTGTTGATCTCATCAGCAAGAACTATATTATTAAACAGAGGTCCTTTTACGAATTTAAAATCTCTATTCTCATTTAGTATCTCTGCACCGATAATATCTGATGGCATAAGGTCAGGAGTAAACTGAATCCTGTTAAATGAAAGTCCAAGCGACTGAGCAATTGTATTGACAAGTAACGTTTTCGCAAGTCCAGGAACTCCTACCAACAAGCAGTGACCTCGTGAAAAAATACTGATCAATACCTGATCAACTACATCATTCTGTCCAACGATGACTTTATGAATTTCCTTTTTTAGTGCTGAATATTTCTTAACTAGATTATCTACTTCCTGAGCGTTTGACATAGTTTATAAGCTTATAGTGATAAATGTAATCAATTCCACTCGTACTGAAATGAACAACCCTGATGTTTTTTCGCAATTCTGATGTATGTGTTCCCGAGACTACGGTTCACCCATTTAGTGATCTTTTTGGACTTTTTATCGTTCTCAGCTGCTTTCTTAATAAAGTTATAATCATCTTTTAAGTTGGCAACATGCGGCTCGGTTCTATCTTTTATTCGAACAATTCTCACTCCTTCTTTACGATCTTGCTGGTCAGTATACAAAGCGGGTTCAGAGATCTCACCAACAGACATGCTGTTCACTAATCCAAAGATCTGTGGATCGATCTGGTTGATCTGTGATACATCCCAGTATTGATCCCCTGTATAAGGGTTTGATAAGTTACCTTGATTTTGCTTAGTGTCCTCATCTTCAGAATATTCTTTAACAGCTTCATCCCAAGTGATTTCATGTTTCTGTAGTCGAGCATAACATTCATCGATCAATGCTGCGGCTGCGGAAAGTTCTTCACCACCTACCTCAGGACTTAATAATATGTGCTGAATCGTGTAGTTATCTCCTTTTCGATCTAATAATTTTATAATGTGATAACCATATTGTGTCTCAACAACATCCGAGATCTCTCCAACTTTCAATGAGAATGCTGCTGCTTCAAATGGTTTAACCATCATCCCTCGAGTCGCCTCTATCTTACCACCTTGTCTTCTACTACCTTGATCTTCAGAATGTACTGTTGCTACTGCAGAAAACGAGCGGTTTCCAGAAAGGATGTCCTGTCTCCAACCTCTCAGTTTTTCGATAACTTCATTTTTACTTTCCTGAGTTATTTTTGGATAAACAACTATCTGCTGAATTGCTATTTTTTCATTGATGTAAGGAATACTGTCTTCAGGAATTGAAGCAAAAAACTCTTCAACATCTTCAGGACTAACAGCAATGTCTTGAGTGATCTGACGTTCCATTTCCTGTGACATCATACGATCACGTATCACTTCTCTGAACTCTTCTTTAATTTGAGTATATGTCTTTCCGTAGAACTCCTCAAGTTTCTCACGACTTCCGATCTGCTGTTCGATCTGTCTGAGTCGATTTTCCATTTCAGCATTAACCTGACCGTCAGTGATCTCAATACTATCTATTTCTGCCTGGTTAAGTAAGAGCTTCTCATACAACAACTCTTCCAGAACATTGCAAGATGTCTGATCATTCACTTCACCTCCCTGATTCTTTATCTGAAGTACCTGGGCTTTGACGTCCGACATAAGGACTACATTATCGCCAACCTGAGCTATGATCTCATCGATAACTTTCCCCTCATCGGAACCTTCATTCGTTATGATCTGAGTGAATGCACCTAATGTAAATGTGAAACTAATAATAAGTGACTGGATTGTTTTCTTTAACATCTTTGAGTATTGTTTCTTTTGCTTTTTCTCTTAACTGATGGACACGCCTCTTTAAAATGTGCGCTCTAATAATTGATTTTTCAACCTCCATCGGCGAAGATATTGTTTTACTACGGTAATCTAAAACATTAATAAAATAAGTATATCCGTCTATTTCAAATATCGCTTCTCCCCGGTTTTTAATGAGCTCTTCCTTTTGTTTCTGACTCATAGGAATTTCTTTAACCAGATCATCGAAATAGATCCATCTATCCTTTTCTAGATAGAAGTTAGTCGCATAAAGGTTACCATATTTTTTTATTTCAGAATAGTCTTTATCATTTTTTAACAGGAAGTGCTTTTGTAGCTTACCCTCGTTATTTAGTGTGTCTAGAATCTTTATATACAATGCTTTTACAATGAAAGAGGAAGCTTTATAGTTTTCTCTGTGTTTCTTGTAATACTCTTGGATCTGATCTTCACTAACTGTTGAATCTAAATGTGTCCTGATGTACTCATTTTCCAATTCGAAAAGATGTAGATTATTTGCTTCATGTTCGGATTTGATCAAGTTATTCGCGTAAGCTTCTGGTAACTTTTCACTGATCTCAATTTCGATAAGTTTCCGTTCTGCCCAGTTATCAATTAACTTATTGCGAAGCTTTTCATCTTCAATATTCCCGTTCTCAAATTGGATCAATTCAACAAGTTTTTCCTCTGTTAGCTCATGTGAGCCAACTGTACATACAACTTCGTCCTTAGAATTCATGCATGCTGCCATAAACACAAGAAGGCTGCCGATAATGGCAACCTTCCCGAACGATAAGATTGTTCTTTTAATCTCCAATATTGTAAAGAACTTCTTCATTAACAGTTATAGTATGTTTTTCTTTCAACTCTTTTAACCATTCTTGTTCAAGGTGTTCTTGGTAATCCTGTATAGCCGCACCTCTTGCTTCAGAAAGAGTTTTATTGGCAACAGGTAAGAAATCTTCGACAATGACAAGGTAGTGTTTACCTTCATACTCATAAATTTCATTTACCCCTTCTTTTAGAGATCGCCCTTTCAAATGACCAATATTCTCTTGAATGAATTTTCCTTGTTCACCTTTCAAGTTCAACTGTGAATCATTATTGACGATGTTCAAGATTCCTTTCATGTCCAATGAATCATTTTTCGAAGGTAGAGTAGCCAGGTTCTGTTTAACCTTACCCTTTTTCGTTTTGATCTCTCTGGCTTGATCTTTAACTTTTTCCTTGTCAGTAGGTTTTTTATCAAGTTGTTCTTTAAAAAGTACTAAAGCTGTATCAACCATGTTTTTCTTGTCAGAAGAATAAATAGTTGCTTCGATACGCTCAGGCCACATATAATTATCTTTATTCGACTTAAAGAATTCCTGAAGTCCAGTTGTATCTTTTATTGCTTTATCCCATACTTTATCTTTCATGATCTCATACAGCAATACACCGTCATGATATTCTTGTAACAAAGCTTTATAAGCAGGGTATTTATCTTCTAATCTCGATTTCTCATCTTCAATGATCTTTTCATTCTGCCATGTAGAGTATTTATCATTTACGTATTGCTCAAGACTCATCGGACGACTACGTTGATTATTCACCAGGTAATTCAGGAAGGATTGCATATCATACTTTCTTCCATTGTACTTGAACATCCATTTGTTTTTGTCTAGGGTAGGAGCTTCCCACTTCCCGCGGAATGCTGAACTGTCAATATTAGAGTAAAACCAGTCTAGACGTTTATCTCCTTTATCTTTGAATTTGTTTTGAGCTTTTAACTTTTGTATAAATGATTTTTGAGTTTGTTGACCACGAGCACCTCGATTAACTTTGTTTTGAAGTTCACCCTTTAGATCTTCAAACGAAGAAAGTGGATCATAGCTAAGTCGTTTTACGATGTGAAAACCATAATCTGTTTGGAACGGTTTGGAAAAAGCTCCATCTTCCTCAAGAGAGAAAGCTGCATCTTCAAATTCAGGCACCATTCTTTGATTCGTTCCAGTACCAAATGCAGGTAATCTACCTCCTTTATTTTTAGATCCTTGGTCATCCGAATAGAGTCGTGCTAATTTTTCAAATGATTCTCCATTCTTTAATTTTTCGTAAATCTCGTTGATCTTCTGTTCCGCATTTTTTAGATCAGATTTATCAGAATCTTTCGGTGCAGCTACCATAATATGTGCGGCAGAAACTGTTCCTCTCGCCGGACGCTTATCTTTCACCATAACTAAGTGATACCCGTATTTCGTTCTTATTGGGTCAGAAATTTCACCTTCCTTAGTAGTGTATGCTGCAGTTTCAAAAGGATAAACCATTTGGAAAGCTGTGAAATAGCCAAGATCTCCTTTGTTTTTCTTTGCAGAAGGATCTTCGGAGCCACCTTTTCCAGCAGCAACATTTCCAAAGTCCGCACCACCTTCGATCTTCTTCTTAAGATCCATTATACGATTGTATGCTTTCAAGGTATCGGCTGGACTCGCACCCTGAGCTACTTTAATAAGTATGTGAGAAGCGCGAATTTCCGTTTTCATACGTTCATAAGCTTCTTTTACAAGCTCTTTATTCTTTGTGGAATCTACAAGATATGGACGAGCTAACTGCTCTTTGTATCCTTGAAGTTCTTTAACTAAAGATGGAATTGTATCGTAACCAAGCGCTTCAGCTTCTGCTACTTTCATTTTGAACCTCTTGTAAAGTTCAAGGTATTCATCTAAGCTTTCTTTATCGTATTTAGGATCGTCATTATTCTTAAGATATACCTGAAGAAACTCACTTTTGGTTACTTCTTCATCGTTGATCGTCATTACAACTAGATCATTTTTCTGAGCCCAAAGTTGTAACGTTAGAAATGTGGCAAATATGAATACGAAATATTTCATTTTTTTCAATTTTACTTTTTCAGATTTACGAAAATAAAAATCTGCAGTTTACTATTACGGTTGAATACCTAAAATATTGTTAAGCAATAGTTATTTAAAACTATAATTTGGAGCCTCTCTTGTGATAGATACATCATGCGGATGAGATTCCAACATACCTGCATTGGTGATCCTAACAAATTCAGCACCCTGAAGTTTTTCTATCGAAGGAGCACCGCAATATCCCATACCAGCTCTCAATCCTCCGATTATCTGGTAAACAACTTCTTTTAAGCTTCCTTTGTAAGGAACTCTTCCTGAGATTCCTTCAGGAACCAATTTACTAGCATCGTCTTCATCATCCTGGAAGTAACGATCTTTAGAACCTTTTTCCATCGCTTCAATGGATCCCATTCCTCGGTATGCCTTGAACTTTCTTCCTTGATAAATGATCGTTTCACCTGGAGACTCTTCAGTACCAGCAAACATTGATCCAACCATCACAGTATCCGCTCCAGCAGCTACAGCTTTCACAATATCTCCAGTATAACGAATTCCTCCATCAGCGATAACTGGAACGCCTGTTCCTTCAAGTGCTCGTGCAACATCATTTATTGCAGAGATTTGAGGAACTCCAACTCCAGCGATCACACGTGTAGTACAGATCGAACCTGGTCCGATTCCTACTTTAACAGCATCAGCACCAGCATCAACCAGGTACTTAGCTGCAGCCGCAGTTGCTATATTTCCAACGATCACATCGATCGTATCATATTTCGCTTTTACAGCTTTTAATTTCTCTACTACCCCTTGAGTGTGGCCGTGTGCCGTATCTATAACAATTGCATCTACTCCAGCACTTACAAGTGCATCAACTCTATCTAACGTGTCATTGGTTACTCCAACAGCCGCTGCAACTCGTAATCGTCCGTATTGATCCTTACAAGAATCTGGGTGTTTACGTACTTTTATGATATCGCGATATGTGATCAATCCGATCAACTTATTTTGCTTGTCAACAACTGGCAATTTTTCGATCTTGTGCTCTTGTAAAATTTCTTCTGCTGTAGAAAGATCAGTCCCATCGTTTGCAGTAATAATATTCTCGCTCGTCATTACCTCAACGATCGGTCGATTATGCTGCTTTTCAAATCTTAGGTCCCTGTTAGTTACTATTCCCTTAAGATTATTGTCTCCGTCTACAACAGGAATACCGCCAATCTTATTTTCTTTCATCAACGCAAGAGCGTCTTTAACAACAGCATCTTCTCTTAAAGTAATAGGATCGATGATCATGCCGCTTTCAGAACGTTTTACTTTTCGTACCTCTAACGCCTGATTTTCAATGCTCATATTTTTGTGTATCACACCGATACCACCAGTTTGAGCAATCGCGATTGCAAGACTTGATTCCGTAACAGTATCCATTGCAGCAGCAACTACGGGAGTATTTACTGAAATGTTCTTCGTGATCTTGCTTTGTAGTTTGACATCTTTTGGAAGTACTTCTGAATAAGCAGGGACTAATAAAATGTCGTCGAAAGTTAGTCCTTCTTTCACTGTATTAATGTCTCGGAGCGCCATGATGAACCTATTTTTTTGTGTATAAATAAATTCCCGCAAAAGTAAGGAAAATAAAGTAGAATTCTATGATAAATTGCAGAGGAGTAGATTCTTATTTAAATTTATTTATATTCGGACATTCAATTCAGGAACCATGCTTAGAAAAATGCAATTACTTTTTGTCGTGTTTTCATTATTCTCCGTGATGGGGGCTAATGCTCAACATGTGCATTTTCCAGAGGTAATGTTAAAAGGGGTTGAAACAGATGTTCAGGTTACTGGATTGAATGAAGGGGATACTCTCTATATTGAAGAGGACACGGTTGTTCTTAGAAATGAAAAAGAAAAGATCCTTGGCAAATTCACTCTAGATTCTGAAGACTTTTCTTTCGAAGATGAAAATGTCAGTCATAGCGATACTGTTGTCTTACCAGGATGGCTTTCATTATTACCACCTTTGATAGCGATTGTTCTAGCTTTATTGTTCAAAGAGGTTTTGTCTTCTTTGTTCATTGGGATCTTTATTGGAGCTGCTACCATCGGTTTTTATACTGGTGGTGTTACAGGAATCTTCGCAGCTTTTTTAACGGTCTTAGATCATTATATCGTAGAGGCATTATTTAATACAGATCACATATCCGTCATTCTATTTTCAGTGATAATTGGATCGATCGTAGCCATAATTTCCAAGAATGGAGGAATGCAGGGAGTCGTAAATCGTCTTGTTAAATTTGCAACTAACCGAAAGTCAGGAATGCTCACAACTTATTTCCTGGGTTTGGCAATATTTTTTGATGATTACGCTAATACATTAGTTGTTGGTAATACTATGCGATCTGTAACTGATCGATTGAAGATCTCACGTGAGAAGCTTGCCTACATAGTTGATTCTACAGCTGCCCCAATTGCTGCTGTGGCCTTTATAACTACCTGGATTGGTGCAGAGTTAGGTTACATATCAGGAGGAATTGAAAAGATCGAAACACAACAGGGAATAGAGATCTCCCAAAGCGCATACTCTATCTTTATGAGCTCGCTTTCTTATTCTTTCTATCCGATATTCACATTGTTCTTTATGTTCTTTTTGCTCTATAAACAAAGAGATTTTGGTCCTATGTTGAATGCTGAGAAAAAGGCGTTGAAAGAAGGTGTTGATCAAGATACAGTTACAAATAAAGAACTTGAGGAGTTTAATCCAGTAGAGGGAGCGAAAACAAAGTCTTTCAATGCGATCATTCCAATTTTAGTTGTTATATGTGGAACATTTCTGGGTCTGGTTTATACAGGGTTCACTTCAGTTGAAGCCGAACTTATTTCAAATGGTTTAGATGTATCCAATGGAACGTGGTCTGCAATCGGAGCTGATGATGGTGGAAACTATGGATTCTTTAGAAAATTAGGAACGGTGATCGGTCAAGCTGATTCTTATGTTTCATTGTTATGGGCAAGTTTATCTGGATTGTTTGTTGCGATCTTAATGACAGTTAGTCAGCGAATTATGTCGTTAAAAGACACCATGGATGCCGTTTTAGTTGGTATAAATACAATGATGCCTGCTATTGCTATCCTTGTTTTGGCATGGTCACTTGCAGGAGTTACTGAGAGCTTAGGTACAGCAGAATATTTAGGTGCGTTCTTCGATGAAAGTTTTGCACATGCATGGATAATTCCTGCGACTACATTCGTACTATCAGCATTCATTGCATTCTCAACGGGATCATCCTGGAGTACGATGGCATTGATGTACCCGTTAGTTATTCCGCTATCGTATGCCGTAGCTACCGGAGATCCGAGCTTTGATGCTATGGAGATCATGTATAATACGATTGCTTCAGTTCTAGCTGGTGCTGTTCTTGGGGATCATTGTTCACCAATTTCAGATACAACCATTCTAAGTAGTTTGGCAACATCTTGTGATCATATCAATCACGTAAAAACCCAGATGCCTTACGCACTTACTGTTGGTTCGGTTGCTCTATTGATCGGTATTATTCCAGGTGCTTTTGGTATCTCATCGCTGATCACCATTCCAATTGGAATAGCTATTCTTTATTTTGTGGTCCAGTTCCTTGGAAAACGAATCGAGTAGATCAATTTAGGAAGACAATATTGAACGCTTCTTAGTTGATTACTTTTTTTACAATTCAAGTTCTTTCTGTGATATAAATACTATGTTTGTTAGTATTAATTTGTATTAGAATACCATGGAAACCCTTACACAAAGATATATTGAATATGATCGTTCTGATTTTTCAGATGAAGAGTTAGTCAATATATACAGAGCCATTTTGAAACCTAGATTGATCGAGGAGAAGATGCTGATCTTGCTGCGCCAAGGGAAGATATCGAAATGGTTTTCCGGATGGGGGCAAGAAGCAATAAGTGTTGGGACAACCTATGCCATGAATAGTGAAGAGATCATGCTTCCGATGCACAGGAACTTAGGTGTTTTTACAACTCGAAATGTACCATTGAACAGATTGTTTTCTCAGTTTCAAGGTAAAATGAATGGTTTTACTAAAGGAAGAGATCGATCATTTCATTTCGGAACAATGGATTACAATATCGTGGGAATGATCTCTCATTTAGGTCCGCAATTAGGAATTGCTGATGGAATTGCACTATCCAATCTTATCAAAGATAATAAGGAGGCAACTCTTGTTTTTACTGGTGATGGAGGAGCGAGCGAGGGAGATTTTCACGAGTCATTAAACGTTGCTTCCGTTTGGGATTTACCTGTGATCTTCACGATCGAAAATAATCAGTGGGGATTGTCTACTCCAAGTAATGAGCAATTCAATTGTAAGCAATTCGTAGACAAAGGAATAGGTTATGGGATGGATGCATACCAAATTGATGGAAACAATATTTTGGAGGTAATTAGTTCTGTTCGACAGATATCAGACTCTATTCGTGAAAGACCTCGCCCATTTTTACTGGAGTGTATGACTTTCAGAATGAGAGGTCATGAAGAAGCATCTGGTACAAAATATTATCCTGAAGGAATTCAAGAAGAGTGGAATAAAAAAGATCCAGTTCGAAATTTCGAGTTGTTCTTAAAAGAGGAAGGTATTCTTTCAGACGAAAAAGTTGAGCAATTTACTAAAGAAATTAAAACAGAAATTCGGGATGGTCTTGACAAGGCGTATGCCGAACCCAATATTGAGCCAGATACGAATACAGAATTAAAAGATCTGTTTAGAGAACACAATCAGGTTGTTCAAGCACCTGGATCAGAGCATAAATCAGAAAAACGATTTGTTGATGCAATATCGGATGGTCTTCGCCAATCCATGGAAAAATATCCAGAACTTGTATTAATGGGGCAGGATATTGCCGATTATGGTGGTGTTTTTAAGATCACAGAAGGATTTTTAGACCAGTTTGGAAAGGATCGTGTAAGAAATACTCCATTGTGTGAATCAGCTATAGTTGGCGCCGGTTTAGGTCTATCGATCAAAGGGATGAAAGCAATGGTCGAAATGCAGTTTGCGGATTTCGTTACATGTGGATTTAATCAGATCGTGAATAATCTTGCTAAGATCCACTGGCGTTGGGGTCAGAATGCTGATGTAGTTGTAAGAATGCCAACAGGAGCTGGTGTTGCTGCAGGCCCTTTTCATTCTCAGAGTAATGAAGCATGGTTCTTTCATACTCCAGGTTTGAAAATAGTTTATCCTGCTTTTCCTGGCGATGCCAAAGGTTTATTGGCTGCCGCAATTGAAGATCCGAATCCTGTAATTTTCTTTGAGCACAAATACTTGTATAGAAGCCTTAAGGAAGAAGTGCATGATGATTATTACACAACTGAAATTGGTAAGGCAAGACTTGTAAGAGATGGAACAGATTTAACAGTGGTCACATACGGAATGGGAGTTCATTGGGCCTTGGAAACTCTTGATGATCATAGTGATATTTCAGCAGATATCGTTGACTTAAGGACGCTTTCACCATTGGATACTGAGACTATTTTTAATTCAGTTCGCAAGACAGGAAGAGTTGTTGTGTTGCATGAGGACTGTGAGATCGGAGGAATTGGCGCCGAGCTCGTAACTCAGATCAATGAAAACTGTTTTGAGTATTTAGATGCTCCGATCAAAAGAGTTGCTTCGTTAAATACACCTGTGCCTTTTGATGCTGGTCTTGAGCAAAACTTTTTACCTCCGCAACGTTTTGAAGAAGCAGTTGTGGAGTTGATGAATTACTAGACACACTACACTACTATGGAAAAGGGAAATAAAAGGATCATAAAAGGTTGGATTTTTTATGACTGGGCGAATTCAGTTTACAATCTTGTAATTTCATCTGCAATTTTCCCAATTTTCTATGCAAATATAACAGAGAGCTATTATCTTAAATCTCTTGGTCGTGAGGGAGGTGAATTGGCAGAAGGTGAGAATGTAATGGTTGATTTTTTTGGAGCCTCCATTTCGAACACAGTTCTGTTTTCATATGTTTTGGCGGCTTCATTCTTGCTTGTAAGTATCTTGTCTCCACTGCTTTCTGGGGTAGCTGATGTAACAGGAAATAAGAAGCGATTCATGCAGTTCTTCTGTTATTTAGGAGCATTGTCATGTATCTCTTTATATTGGTTTAATCCTGCTCAGATCGAATTAGGGATGTTATCAATATTTCTGGCAAGTATTGGTTTCTGGCATAGCTTTGTTTTCTATAATGCTTTTCTACCCGAAATTGCTGAGCCTAAAGATCATGATAACATTTCGGCTCGTGGTTTTTCAATGGGTTATTTTGGTAGCATGCTCTTATTAGTTATTTGTCTTTCGCTAATTATGTTAGTGGATGAAAGCTATACAAAATGGAGCTTCATATTGGTGGGTTTATGGTGGATCGGCTTTGCTCAGATTACTTTTTCTCGACTACCGAACAATGTATATAAGAAAAAGAGAGAAAAAGGTTTTGTCTGGAAAGGCTTTAAAGAGCTTAAAAGAGTATTTGTAGAGTTCAAAGGAACTAAGCGATTAAAGCGCTATTTGTTTTCATTTTTCTTCTTCAATACTGGGGTACAGACTGTGATGTTGATGGCAGTTGTTTTCGCTAAAAAGGAAATTGACTGGGGAGATAATGGGGGAGATACTGGTCTGATCATCGCGATATTACTGATTCAACTATTAGGAGCCGGAGGAGCATATTTAATGTCATGGGTTTCTGGTAAGATCGGTAATCTTCAAACCTTGACTATAGTTGTTACTGGTTGGGTTGGATTGTGTATTTGGGCATATTTTATCGAAAAACCGATCACTTTTTATTTTCTCGCAGCAGGAGTAGGTTTTGTAATGGGAGGTGTCCAGGCATTGGCCAGATCTACATATTCTAAATTTCTTCCAGAGACGAAAGATCATGCGTCTTATTTCTCTTTTTACGACGTTTCTGAAAAGATCGGTATCGTTATCGGATTATTCTTTTTTGGTTTGATGGAAGACCTCACAGGTGACTTGAGAGCATCTGTACTATCTATTATTATCCTCTTTGCGATTGGTCTTGTGCTCTTGTTGCTTGTGCCTCGGAAAGCAGATAATGAAGCATAAAAAAAACCGCTTACAATTATGTAAACGGTTTTGATCATAAGTCTATTCTAAAATCTTAAGCATCTAGTAATTTACCAAGTGCATTGTTGTAGATCTCTTTAGCTTCTTGAACGAAACCATAGTGTTCATCGTCGACAACCATTTTACCTTGAGTAACATGACCTAATAACGTGTATTTTACATTATTTTGTTTCATCATAAATTCAATGAACTCATCTTCGTTGTCTTCGTTCACAGTAACAACAACTCGACCTGCAGCTTCTCCAAACAAGAATGCATCTTCACGAATTTCTGCATCTGTAATGATATCAAATCCTAGTTCATTCGGCATTGCCATTTCAGTTAATGTGATGAATAAACCTCCATCAGCACAATCGTGAGCGGCATTAATAAGTCCTCCTTGAATAAGGTTTTTAATCGACTGCTGCATATTATACTCCTCCTCAATGTTGAAGTATGGAGCAGGCGATTTTTTAATTCCATGGTAAGAATAGAGATACTCAGAACTTCCGATATCCTCCACGTTTTTCCCGATGATGAAAATAAGATCTCCTTTATGTTTGAAATCAAGAGACATTGTTTTCTTCTTGTCATCTACCAATCCGATCATTCCGATCGTTGGTGTTGGGAATACAGGCTCCTCTTTTCCTTCTGTTACTGTTTGGTTATAGAAAGAAACATTACCTCCTGTTACAGGTGTCTGGAATTTTATACAAGCTTCAGACATTCCTTTGATCGCTCCAACGAATTGCCAGTACGACTCCGGATTATAAGGGTTACCGAAATTCAAACAGTTAGTGATCGCACTTGGATTACCTCCTGAGCAGACGATGTTTCTCGCTGCTTCTGATACGGCAATAGCTGTTCCTTTATGCGGATCAGCATGAACATATCTAGAATTACAATCTACAGTCATTGCCAACGCACGATCAGTACCTTTTATGTTCACGATTCCTGCATCTGCAGGACGGTTTGTTGTCATTGTCTTGGTTCCAACCATTGAATCGTACTGCTCGTAAACCCATCTTTTCGAAGCGATATTCGGATGACTTAACAAATGCTGAGCAACTTCTTTCAAGTCGTCAGGTTGTTGAACATCATCAATGTTGAATTGCTGATATTCTTTGTAATAAGCAGGTTCTTTGTATTCGCGCTCGTACTGAGGAGCTCCACCACCAAGAACAAGAGACTCTGCAGGTACATCTCCTACAAGTGTATCTCCTTCAAAATAGCGAACTCTTCCTCCTTCGGTAACTACACCGATCTCTTCAGCGTGTAGGTCCCACTTATCGAATATATCTTTTACGATCTTTTCTTTTCCTTTCTTTACAACAACAAGCATTCTTTCTTGAGATTCTGATAATAGGATCTCAAATGGAAGCATGTTCTTTTGACGTGTTGGAACTTTATCTAACCAGATGTCCATTCCGACATTCCCAGCAGCAGACATCTCACATGATGAACAAGTGATCCCTGCAGCTCCCATATCCTGCATTCCAACAACTGCGTCGGTTTCTGCTAATTCCATTGTAGCTTCAAGAAGTAATTTCTCCTGGAATGGATCACCAACCTGAACAGCTGGAAGATCATCCATTGAGTCTTCAGTAATGTCTTTAGAAGCGAATGCTGCACCGGCAATACCATCTTTTCCTGTTGCTGATCCAACAATATAAACAGGGTTGCCCGGTCCAGATGCCGTTGCTGAAATAACTTTCTTTGTATCGATTATACCAGCTGAGAATGCATTAACAAGTGGATTTGTGTTGTACGAATCATCAAAAAATACTTCTCCACCTACAATAGGAATACCGAAAGAGTTTCCGTAATCACCAATTCCTTTGGTTACACCTTTAACTAACCACTTTGTTCTGTCATTATTGATGTTTCCAAAGCGAAGTGAATTCAATTGAGCGATCGGACGTGCGCCCATAGTGAAGATATCCCTATTGATTCCTCCAACTCCTGTTGCAGCTCCTTGATAAGGCTCGATAGCACTCGGGTGGTTATGTGATTCAATCTTGAAGACACATCCTATTCCGTCTCCCAAGTCAACCAATCCGGCGTTCTCTTCACCCGCTTTTACAAGCATGTGCGGACCGTCTTTAGGTAATTGTTTTAACCAGTAGATCGAGTTTTTGTAGGAGCAGTGCTCTGACCACATTACACCATAGACACTCGTTTCTGTGAAGTTTGGAGTTCGACCCAGGATTCCCTTGATCATTTCAAACTCATCTTCCCTTAGTCCAAGCTCTTTTGCTTCTTCTAACGTTGCTTCTCGTTGAATTGTACTTTCCATATAATCTATTGTATGTGCAAAAATAAATAAATTGAACGGTGTGCTTTCCTAATTTGAAGCTATTTTTAAACATTCTATTCACTGTCTCGGTCATATGATGTATTGCGTTGTGAGAAACATCGTGTTTTGTTGAACGAGATGTTAAAAAATGAGCGTGATGTAAAATAATGCTTGTTTAATTGAAAAAAAATTCCTACTTTTTCTTTCTCACTTCAAATTTTTAAGCCATGACAGAAACTATAGAACAAACAGCGCAACTTATTGAAAAAGAAATTATTCCAAACCTGTCATTTAAGCTGAAACAGTCGGTGAAACAACAGGATGGACTGATGGAAAAGTTGCTCGAAGCAACAAAGCTTGGAAATTTGCACCATGGAAAGGTGGCGATCTACTTTAGAGACGATCAAGGATTGAAACGTGTTGAAACTACGATCTGGGCAACTGGATTGAAATACATTTGTTTGAAGGGTGGGGTGTGGCTACCGATCTCTAGTATAGAGAAAGTGGTGATGACCTAACTCGAACTTCTGAAGCATAGGATTTCAAGAATCATTACGATAAGGGTGAATTTAATCCCCAGACTTTAACTAATTTTGAAGGCATGATGAAGTTCATGCCTTTTTTATTTTTGCTCACGAGTTCTCAATTGTTCAGTCAGTCTCATGTGGAGTGGGATGCAACGGTTGACGATTGTAATGTTCTTGTGGTATCAGCAGAAATAGATGAAGGATGGCATATTTACAGTCAATTTCAAAATGAAGATGCTGGACCGATTCCAACAGAGATCACGGTTGAATTGGATGACCGAGAAATCAACATCGCTGCTGAACCTGTTTGTACAGTGAAGTATGATGAGAATTATGGCGGTGAAGTTCGATATTTTGAAGGTGAAGTGATTTTTAGGGTTGCTCTCCCAGACGATGTTGAGGGTGATTTTAATGTACGGGTTGTATTCATGACTTGTAACGAAGAGGGTTGTTTACCTCCGGAAATGAAAGAATTTAAATTAAGTATATAAATAGTACCAATGAAAAAGCTATTAAGCCTATTAATGATCGTATTTACAGTGGGAAGTCTCTTCTCACAGATGGAATATCCAGAAGATAAAGTTGATTGGAAGTTTTCGGTAGAACAGAATGGGTGTGAGGCTACGATAGTAGGTAAATTCGTAATAGACGAACATTGGCATATAAATGCTACCCAATTACCAGAAGATAATTTTGGGATTCCAACAACTTTTTCACTTGTTGAAAGCGATAAGTTCGAAAAAGTAGGAGGTGTAATAGAACCTAAACCAATAAAAAAGTTTGACGAAGCTGCTGGGGAGCATCTTTCCTATCATGAGGGTTCGTTCACATTAAAACAAAAAATAAAAGTATTGGTCGAGGAACCTTTTGACATCGAACTGGATTTTGGATTTCAACCATGTGATTCAGTAAAATGTTTAATGCCTTTTGATGATCGTTTTAAGCTTAAAGTGAAAGGATGTAAAGAGGTTGAAGAAGCTAAGAATGATGAAGAAAAGATTGAAAAAGATGGTCAATCGGAAGTCGAGGAAGAGAATGAAAAAGATAGTAGTGATGTCTCGGTAGGATCAGGGGAAGAAAAAGAAGATTCAGTTGAAGTAGCATCGAATTCTGAAGGAGGTGGATCTGGAGAGGTCAAAGCTGAAACTGATGATAAGAAAAAACCAGCAGATCAATCTCTATGGTGGATTTTCGGTGTTTCTTTTGTTAGTGGACTTTTAGCTCTACTTACTCCTTGTGTTTTCCCAATGATACCAATGACAGTTAGCTTCTTTACAAAACAAAGTAAGACTAAGGCAGCTGGAATTCGAAATGCAATAACTTACGGAATTTCAATAATTGTGATCTATATCGTATTGGGTACAATGATCACCTGGATATTTGGTGCAGACGCGTTGAATGCTATGTCCACGAACCCAACATTCAATATTATATTCTTCCTAATCCTTGTGATCTTTGCGATCTCTTTCCTCGGTGCATTTGAGATTAGAATGCCGAGTTCATGGGTGAATAAAGCAGATCAAAAAGCGGATAAAGGTGGGTTGATTGGAATTTTCTTCATGGCACTTGCTTTAGCATTAGTTTCTTTTTCATGTACAGGTCCGATTGTCGGAACTTTGTTAGTTCAAGCTGCTTCTGAAGGAGGAATGGCTCCATTTATTGGAATGTTTGGCTTTTCTTTAGCACTCGCTTTACCATTTGGTTTGTTTGCCGCTTTCCCTGGTTGGATGAATACATTGCCAAAATCTGGAGGTTGGTTAAACGCTGTGAAAGTAGTGCTTGGATTCCTTGAATTGGCACTGGCATTTAAATTTTTATCAAATGCAGATCTTTCGTTACAGGCGCACTTGCTAGAAAGAGAACTGTTCCTTTCAATATGGATAGGAATATTTGTTGTTCTTGCGATGTATTTATTTGGTTTTATCCGAATGCCACATGATAGTCCGATGGAGAGACTTTCTGTGGGAAGAACAATGCTTGGAACGTTTGTAGTGATCTTTGTTTTATACATGATACCTGGTCTTTGGGGTGCACCATTGAAAATTATTAGTGCATTCCCTCCACCAATGAGTTATAGTGAATCTCCTATGGGTGTAGGCGCTAGTAATACAGGTATAACTACAGGTCATCAAGAATATGTTGAAGGAACAGAGCTTGGACCACAAAATATCATGGTTTTTCATGATTATGACAAGGCTTTAGCTCATGCGGAAAAAGTAAATAAGCCATTATTTGTAGATTTTACTGGACATAATTGCGTGAATTGTAGAAAAATGGAGCAGAGTGTTTGGGGAGAGCCTGGTATCATTGATATCTTAAGAGATGATGTCGTGATCGTTTCTCTGCACGTAGATGAGAGAAAGCCATTACCAAAAGAAGAGCAGAAAACGGTTACTTATCCTAATGGTAGAGAAGTGGATCTTAGAACTACTGGTCAGAAATGGTCTTATATGCAGATCTCGCAATATCAGGTGACAGCTCAGCCATATTACATCCTACAAAATACTGAAGGAGAAGATCTGGAAAACGGATCGGCGGATTACGAAAATCATAGTGATCCAGCTAAGTTCAAGAAGTGGCTTGAAGATGGTTTGAGTGATTTCAAAAAGCAAGATTAACAACTGTTGATAAACAAGAAAAACTTTTTGAAGCATCTAATCGGCAGTCACATTGAAAGTATTATTTTTGCCAAAACTTATAAGAAATGACTGAACGTTCTCCTGCAGTTTTGGTATTAGAAGATGGTACAGTTTTCCACGGTAAAGCCATCGGTAAAAAAGGTCGAACAACTGGCGAGTTAGCCTTCAATACTGGGATGACCGGTTATCAAGAAGTGTTCACCGATCCTTCATATCTGGAGCAAATGCTCATCATGACAACAGCTCACATAGGAAACTATGGAACTAATAAGAATGAAGTTGAGTCTGACAGGATGCAGTGTTCTGGGGTCATTATTAAAAAGTTTTCTGAAGTATTTTCTCGCATTAGTGCTGACATGTCTCTTGAAGATTTCATGTTGAGAGATGAGAAAGTGGGTATTGCTGATGTTGATACTCGTGCACTTGTTCGTCACGTCAGATCCAAAGGTGCAATGAATGCGATCATCTCGAGTGAGGATCAGCAGGATATTGAGCAACTGAAGAACGATGTGAAAGAAGTTCCTTCAATGGAAGGGTTAGAGCTGTCAAGTCGAGTAAGTACAAAAGAAGCATACATTTCAGCATCAACAACTGGAAAATCAGATTATAAAGTTGCCTTACTAGATCTTGGAGTGAAAACAAATATCGTGAGATGTTTGAATGAACGTGATTGCGAGGTGAAGGTCTTTCCAATGAATTCGACTTTGGATGAAATGTTAGCTTATCAACCAGATGGTTTCATGTTGTCAAATGGTCCTGGTGATCCAGCGGCAATGAAAGAAACACATAAATTGGTTGATGAGATTATCAATACTGATATTCCAGTATTCGGAATATGTATGGGGCATCAGGTGATCGCATTGAGTCAGGGATTGAAAACTGAGAAAATGCATCATGGTCATAGAGGATTAAACCATCCTGTAAAGAATCTTTTAACAGGTAAAGGTGAGATCACAAGCCAGAATCATGGTTTTGTGGTTTCGACTGAAAGTGTGAAGTCAAACGATAATATAGAGTTGACGCATACACATTTGAATGATAATACAGTGGCAGGAATTAGACTGAAGAATAAAAATGTTTTTTCAGTACAGTATCACCCTGAATCATCTGCTGGTCCGCACGATTCTAGATACTTATTCGATGAGTTCGTTGCAAACATGAAAAATCACAAAAAATAAAATCTTTTCCCCGTCATGAGTTACATCGCTAAAATCGTAGGAAGACAAATACTTGATTCAAGAGGAAACCCAACTGTAGAAGTTGATGTTTATACGTCTACTGGTCATATGGGTAGAGCTGCTGTTCCTTCAGGAGCATCAACTGGAGTTCATGAAGCTGTTGAACTAAGAGATAACGATGCTGACCGCTACATGGGTAAAGGTGTAGAAAATGCTGTATCGAATGTTAACACGGTGATTAACGATGAGCTTGAAGGGTCTTATATTTTTGATCAAAAAGCGATCGACCAAACGTTGATTGACATTGATGGTACTCAGAATAAAGAGCGTTTAGGTGCAAATGCTATTCTAGGAGTGTCTTTAGCTGTGGCCAAAGCTGCAGCTGCGGAATCTGGAATGTCTTTGTTTAAATATATCGGTGGCGCCGGATCTTACAGAATGCCAGTTCCAATGATGAATATTTTAAATGGAGGTTCACATGCTGACAACAAAATAGATATTCAAGAATTTATGGTAATGCCATTCGGAGCTAAGTCTTTCTCGGAAGGACTTCGAATGGGAACTGAGATATTTCATCATTTGAAGAAGGTATTGAAAGACAAAGGTTTTTCAACGAATGTTGGTGATGAAGGAGGGTTTGCTCCAAATCTTGGGTCAAACGAAGAGGCGATCGAGTTTGTACTTGAGGCAATCGATAAAGCTGGTTATAAAGCTGGCGAGGATATTTTTATAGCCCTGGATGCTGCAAGTTCAGAGTTTTACGACGCAGACAAGAAAAAGTATGTGTTTGAATCAACCGGTAAAGAATGGACCTCTGATGAAATGGTTGCATACTGGACAGAGTGGACAAAAAAATATCCGATTATATCAATTGAAGACGGTCTAGATGAAGATGATTGGGATGGCTGGAAAAAGCTAACCTCTTCTATCGGAGATAAGGTTCAGTTGGTCGGCGATGATTTGTTTGTTACCAATACGAACAGACTTTCAAGAGGAATTGAAGAAGGGTCTGCAAACTCTATCTTAATAAAAGTTAATCAGATCGGAACACTGACAGAAACGATCGAGGCTGTAAAAATGGCAACTAAAAACTCTTTCACCTCAGTAATGAGTCATCGAAGTGGTGAGACAGAAGATACAACAATAGCTGATCTAGCTGTTGCATTAGATTGTGGTCAGATCAAAACTGGTTCTGCTTCACGAAGTGATCGTATGGCTAAGTACAATCAGCTTTTAAGAATCGAAGAAGAGCTCGGTGAAAGCGCATTCTACCCGGGTAAGTCGTTTAAATTTATTAAGTAAAACAATTCGTTGTTATTTTTCTAACAAGTGTAATGTTTATTTAATATTTAGGTGTTTTTAAGACAACCTTTTAACGTCTATCTCGTCTAAACGATGAACAAATAGAGAGAAGATGAAATATTTACTTTTTTTACCCTTGTTTTTTCTAGCCTTTTTTGCTGATAGTCAGGTTAATAATCAGCAAAATGGAGCTCAATTTTTCGCTCAATTCACTTATCAGGAAACGCTATCCGAACAACAGGTTGCTGAATTCGAAGACAACCTTCGACAGAACCCGAATATCCTGATGGTTAGAGTCGATAGAAATACAAATGGGGTGCTTTTAGTGACTCATGAACTCTCTGATTTCGACGAAGCTACTGTCGAGTCATGGTTAAGTACAAGTTTCGAGGTAATTGACTGTTATCGAGAAGGACTTTACCGCGTGGACAGTGTGATCGCGTTTAATGATAATTTCTGCAGTATTGCTGAATAAAAGAATGAAAGTTATGTTAAAATACGTACTAGGTTTTATATCGATATTTATAACTGGAACAATATCATTCGCCCAAGCCGATTGTAATGTTGCCGAATACGGTTGTACTATAGGTAACTTTACCACAAATTCTTCAGGTAACGGTTTGGTCAATGATCTTCCTGCGGGAAACAATATTTCAAACCCTAATACAAATCCTGGTTCTGCAGGTAATTCGGGCTGTTTATTCAGTGATGAGCTAAACCCAACATGGATCATATTTACGGTTTCTACTCCGGGTTATTTAGAATTTACACTTGGTCAAGCGGGAGGAAACGGTTTTTACGATTGGGCACTTTGGCCATACTACGAAGCAGGTTCACCTCAAAGTATAAATGGAGGGGACGCATGTTCTGAAATCCAAGGAAATTTATTGCCACCTGTTGCATGTAACTGGAATGCATCAAGTGCTGGTTTTACGGGTATGGTTGAAGCAGGAAATTTACCTCCTGGTGGAAACCAAGGTAATTTTGAGGATGCATTCCTTGTTCAGCCAGGCGACCAGTTTGTATTATGTTTTTCAAACTTCTCAGGTCTAGTTGGACAAAATGTTCCAATTTTTACAGGTGCAGACATTCCAGGTACTAATGGTTCTAACCCAGCAGACATCACGTGTGATCCTTCTTCAATTGGAACAACGATTTGTTTGGGAGAAACTGCAACCGTAACTATCAATAATGGTGGTATTTCACCAGCAACTTATACTTTCTTAAACAATCAGGGTGATCTAGTTGATCCAAATGCAACAGGTCCAGATTTTGATTTAGTGCCAACGGATACTACAACTTATGAAGTGGAAATTACAAATGGTACATTAACAGATACTGTTGAAGTGACTGTTAATGTTGTACCACCACCAAACCCTGATGCAGGAGTTGATTTTGACGTTTGTAGTGGAGGATCGGGTACATTGAATGGTGTTCTATCCGATCAAAACAATTCAGGAGTCTGGTCATTCACTGGACCTGGGACAATTACCTTCAATCCCGATGATCAAACAATGGATGCCGATATTACAGCTTCTGCCTATGGAACATACACGTTGACATTAACAGAAAATAATGGTGTATGTCCTGACGAAACAGATGATGTAGAAGTATTATTTGAGAACCCAACTATTTCACTATCAGGGGTCGATCCAGATTGTTTTGGTGGATCGAATGGAGAGATTCATGTAGAATCAGCATTAGCTACGAGCTACAGTTTTGATAATGGTACAACTTGGCAAGTTGATTCATTTGCTACTGGTTACGCAGCAGGAACCTATACTGTTTGTATAGAAACTGCTAATGGATGTCAAACATGTGATGATATTACGATCAATGAAGGTGTTCAAGTTTCTATAACTGCTTCAAATGATACTTTGATCTGCGAAAATGGTACAGCTACTTTGGCAGCACAAGGCAATGGCGGAACAACATTTAGTTATATCTGGGATCACACGAGTGATAATTCGAATTCTGTTCAGGTTCAACCGAATGCTCAAACTACATATACTGTCCAGGCCGAAAATGAAAATGGCTGTTTATCACCTACTGAGGATATTATTGTTGATGTAAACCCTCCGTTAGATGGAACATCTTCACCTTCTCAAACAATTTGTCCTGGATATGATACACAAGTTTCTGCTCAGGGTTCAGATGGAAATGGAGGCCCATATTATTATGAATGGACAGATGGTAACGGTAATGTTGTTTCGAATTCAGCAATTTTCACAGCTTCACCATCAACTACCACTACTTATACTGTAACTATTACTGATGGATGTGAATCAACTCCATTTGTAACAACATCAGAGGTTGTAGTTGCACCTTTACCAACTATCGATTTCTCTGTTGAAGATGATGCGATCTGTGTTCCTGCAGAATTTCAGCTTACCAATCTTACAGATCCAAACTTAACGGATGAAACGTATTGGTACATTTCAGATGGTCAAACATTTATGAATGCGGATAACTTTAATGTTACTATTGATCAATCTGGTCAATATGATGTGAAATTGGTTGTGGTTACACCAGATGGTTGTATTGATTCATTGAATCGTCCTAATTATCTAACAGTTTACCCAAAACCAAATGCAAACTTCAATTTTGTACCGGACCCGGTAACAATGCTGAATACGGAAGTTTTATTCCAGAATTATTCCACTGGAGCTGATGCGTATGAGTGGACATTTGAATCAGGAAATCCGGGGTTCAGTTGGCTTGAAGATCCAACTTCTACATTCCCTGAAGGAATAGTTGATAACTACGAAGTAGAGATGATCGCGACATCAATGTTTAACTGTAAGGATACAGCAAGGGCTATCGTCCAAGTTGAGTCTGAAGTGATCCTTTACGCTCCAAATGCATTCACACCTGATGGAGACGAACACAATCAGAATTGGAGAGTTCACATTGAGGGAATAAATGTTCAGGATTTTGATCTTGAGATCTATAATCGCTGGGGCGAAATTGTTTGGGAGTCACATGACCCTAATGCCTCATGGGATGGCACATATGGTGGACAGAACGGTAAAATGGTTCCAGAAGGTACTTACGTATGGAAGATCAGAACAAGAGATATGATCAATGACAATAAGTATGAGTGGCAAGGTCATGTTAGCATACTGTATTAGTGATAAAAGAGATTAACAGAAAAGCCGTTTCATTTGAAACGGCTTTTTTTAGTTTTATTGAGAGTAAATGCTCTAGCTTCGAATAGCCTGTATACCAGGTAAAACCTTCCCTTCCAGGTATTCAAGCATTGCTCCTCCTCCTGTAGAAACATAACTCACCTGATCAGAAAGATTGAATTGATTAACAGCTGCTACAGAATCGCCTCCACCTACCAAAGAGAATGCACCATTTTGAGTAGACTCGGCAATAGCCTCAGCAACTAAAACTGTTCCTTTTTGAAACTTCTCCATCTCAAATACACCCATTGGGCCGTTCCATAAAATAGTCTTGGAATTAAGAATTACAGATCTGAAAGCATCAATTGATTCTTTTCCGATATCTAGTCCCATCCAACCGTCTTCTATTTGATCGATCTTTTGCTCCTGAGTATTCGCTGCTGCATCGAATTTATCAGCAACGATAGTATCACTTGGTAAGTGAATATTTACTCCTTTCTCAGTGGCTTTATTCATAATTCCTTTGGCTGTCTCCAGGTAGTCATCCTCCACTAGCGAAGCACCGATCTTTCCGCCTTGTGCTTTAATAAATGTGTATGCCATTCCACCACCGATGATCAAGTCATCAACTGTTTCAAGTAGGTTTTCAATAATAGTGATCTTTGAGCTTACTTTAGCACCTCCAACAACGGCAAGAGTAGGTGATTGAGGTGATTTCAGTACCTTATCAATGTTCAAGATCTCATTCTCTAATAGAATTCCGAAATACTTGTCGTTGGGAAAAAAATCAGCGATGATAGCCGTACTTGCGTGAGCACGATGAGCGGTTCCAAAAGCATCGTTAATATAGATATCACCATGTTTTGAGAGTTGTTCTGCAAATGTTCTGTCACCTGCTTTTTCCTCATTGTGAAATCTTAGGTTTTCAAGAAGAACTACTTCTCCTTTTTGAAGAGAGCTCGTCAACTTCACTGCTTCATCACCTATGCAATCGTTTGCGAACTTAACGTCTTTATTGATCAATGAACTGAGGTGGTCAACCAATTGATTCAATGAGAATTTATCTTCAGGTCCATTTTTCGGCCTGCCCAAGTGAGACATTAGAACTACACTACCGTTATTCTCTAAAATTGTATTAATTGTAGGCAAAGCTGCTCTGATGCGGGTGTCATCTGTGATCTTTCCCTCCTCATTGATCGGAACATTAAAATCAACACGAACTAACGCTCTCTTTCCAGTAAAATCAAGGCCTTTTATGCTTCTCATATTGTTTGAAATTTTCGTCAAAATTAACAGAATCTTTTTTATTGTATATAATAACTATATGTGAACAGGACTACAATAATTGTTAATTAACTGTCTTTGAATGGTTGGTTTTGAAACCTACTTATTTATAATTTCGTACATTTGTTATGTACTCACATTGTGAGCAATTTAATTTTATAGTATGCAAAACAACAACATTACCTTTGATCGCTCTAGTAACGTGGAGTTCTACAAGACTTTACAGAAGAGGGTTAGAGGCTATTTTAAAGAGAATAATATTTCTCGTTATGGTAATTTTGGGATGGTGATTAAGTCTATTTTTATGGTAGCTTTATATCTCGTTCCATTTATTTTGATTCTTACAGTTTTTGAAAATACATGGCTTATACTTTTGATGTGGGCAATCATGGGATTCGGAGTTTCTGGAATCGGATTATCAATAATGCACGATGCAAATCATGGTGCCTATTCTAAGAATAAAAAAGTAAATAACTTCTTTGGTTCGTTTTTGAATATGGCTGGAGGTAGTCCATTTATGTGGCGTATTCAGCATAATGTGCTTCACCACACTTATACTAATGTTACAGGTATGGATGAAGATATCGCGCCTGGAAAAGTAATGCGATTCAGTCCTTACGAAAAGCGAAGAAAATTACACAAATACCAACATCTTTACGCTTGGTTCCTTTACGGAATGATGACGTTGATGTGGGTAACTGTTAAGGATTTTAGACAGTTGTTTGATTACTCGAAGCGAGGGTTAACTAAAACTGAGAATTCTTCAACAACAGCTAAGTTATTTATCCAAATCCTTGGAGCTAAACTTTTATATTATGGAGTGATTTTGGTTTTGCCATTGATCTTCTCTCCGGCACCTTGGTGGCTAACATTAATTGGGTTTATCATGATGCATTACATTACAGGTGTGGTTTTAGGTTGTATTTTCCAGCCAGCACATGTTGTACCATCATCAAATTACCCTATGCCTGATGAGTCTGGTAATATCAAAGCAGACTGGGCTGTAAGTCAGTTATTGAATACAGCGAACTTTGCTCCGAAGAGTAAGTTTTTCTCATGGTTCGTAGGAGGATTGAATTTCCAGATCGAGCACCATTTGTTTCCAAATGTTTGTCACGTTCACTATAAGAAACTTTCTAAAATTGTTCGTGAGACAGCGGAGGAATTTAATTTACCATATAATTCAGAGAAGACATTTGCTGGAGCTTTGGTGAGCCATGCAAAAATGTTGAAAAGATTAGGTCGTCAAGACGAATTATAGAATTTCATGAACGTAGAAACGTTTAGAGAATATTGTTTGGAAAAGGCTCATGTAAGTGAGTCTTTTCCTTTTGATGAAAATACCTTAGTCTTCAAACTGAATGGGAAAATGTATGCATTGATCGGATTGGAAGACGGTAATCGATGTAATCTTAAATGCGATCCCGAAAGAGCTGTTGAGCTTAGAGCATCTTATGAAGGTATTATACCTGGTTATCATATGAGCAAAAAACATTGGAATACCGTTTATTTCGATCGTGATGTACCTGAAAAATTGATCATTGAATTAATTGATCATTCCTATGAATTAATATTTAATAGTTTCTCAAAGAAAATTCAAGCAGAACTCAATGAGCACGCGACTAGATAAATTTGTTTGGTGTGTCCGATTAAGTAAAACACGTTCGAAAGCAACGGATCGAGTTAAAAAAGGCAAGATCAAATTGAATGGAGAACAGGTTAAGCCGTCAAAAGATGTGCAGATCGGTGATACTGTTCAGATCACTCGACATAATGCTGTATTTAGTTATAAGATCAAAGACTTGCTCAACAAGAGGGTAGGAGCCAAGTTAGTAGAAGATTACATTATTGATACTACTCCTGAAGTCGAGATCGAGAAGTTTAAAACATATCTCGCAGCACAGCGTAGTTATCGTCATCACGGGACAGGGAAGCCTACCAAAAAAGACAGAAGGGCAATTTCATCTTTTCTAGATTGGAATGATGAAGATGACTGGGATTTGGATTAAAGTCGCAGTCCGACAATACAAATATCATCCGTTTGTTTGGTGTTTGCTGCCCATTTAACAAATGTTTTTTCCAGATATTTCTTCTGTTCATTTATTGGAAGATCATTGAGAGATCGTAGAAGTTCATGTAAACGCTTTGATTTAAATTTTTTTCCTTTCATTCCGCCCATTTGATCTTGAAAACCATCTGATCCAAGGTATAGCATGTCACCTTGTTCAAAAGGTAAAATGGTTGCTGTAAAAGTCCGGTTATCTTCAATTTGCCAACCTCCGATTGGATATCTACTGCCCCTTATCACGTGGTAATCATCATAGTTACTAACGATCAACATCTTTCTGTTCGCCGAAGAATAATGAATTTTATTGTTTTCTCTATCGATACATACAATAGAAAGATCTATCCACGGATTGTCATGCAGTCCATCACGATTAAAGCTTTCAATAAACTTTTTGTCCACTTCTTGCAATATCTTATTTACTCGTTTGATCCCTTTATTCATAATAACATATTCAAACAAGTTCAATGCAAGAACAGATAATAAAGAAGCCGAGATACCATGACCAGTGCAATCTCCTACAACTAAATAATCCAATCCATGTTTTCTACCCACCCAATAAAAGTCCCCGGAAATGACATCTCGAGGCTTGTACAATGTAAAGTATGTTCCAAGTACGCGTTTTAGATGCCTTTTCTTCGGTAATAACCCCTCCTGAACGATTTTCGCGCTTTCCAAACTCTTTTGGAGTTCATCCTCATATAGAAAGGAAGTTGTGGTCACTGAATTCATTTGTTCATTTTTCAACAAATAGACTAAATCCAAAGATCAAATACATTAATCAATCATTAAATTTCCTTTGTTTTCGGGGTGTTCAGAGAATCAACTACTTAGTTGTTTTGTAAGCGAAGTTCTAAAAAAATCAAAACTATTTCTGTGATGTCAGTGTTAAGGGCATGTTTAAATTCACAATTTTTAAACATTTAAGCTCAACTGAAGTTGTATCTTTGTATGGATTAAAATTAAATATTATGCAAGAATTTTTAGACGTTACCGACGAAGGAGTAGCATCAAAATCTGAAGTGAAGGAATTTTTTACGGGAGTGTATACATACATGTTTATGGCGCTACTCGTATCAGGAGTTGTTTCCTGGTATCTGGCTAGCTCAGGTTTGTTTGTAGAGTGGTTTCTGAATTTTGAAACTGGTACTGTAAGCCCTTTGTTCTATGTGGTAGCATTTGCTCCATTAGGATTAGTATTATTGATTCAATTCAAGTATCAATCTTTCTCTGTGGGTGCATTAGTAGGACTTTTTATTCTTTACTCTGCATTGATAGGAGCATCTCTGTCTTCCATCTTTTTTGTTTATAGCTTAGGGGATATTGTAACGACATTCTTTGTTACGGCCGGGGCTTTTGCAGGAATGGCTATTCTTGGTTATACCACACAGGTGGATCTTTCTAAGATGGGAAGTCTACTTTATATGGCTTTTATCGGGATCTTCTTTGCGGCAATGATTAACATGTTTGTTGGGAGTACCTGGTTAGGATACCTGATATCAATTATCGGCGTTTTTGTATTTACAGGACTTACTGCATGGGAAATGCAAAAGTTGAAAGCGATCGCTAATGATCCACAAATGGCAAAAGAGAATAAACAGAAATTGAGTTTAATGGGAGGATTGACATTATATATCCTTTTTATCAACTTATTTATGTCTTTACTTCACTTATTGGGAGGAAGAGATTAGACGAAGTTTGAAATAATTTTTTAAAAGCATCATTGAGAACCAATGGTGCTTTTTTATTTGAAGTAACTCATTACTTCATCTGTCGCTCCACTTTTTCTCTTCATGAATGAAAGAACCTCTTCTTCGAAATCACTATCCTTAAATCGATTGTATACAGAAAGCAATTCAGTGGAAGTCTGAATACTTGAACCTATTCCAGCCTCGATAAAATCATCTGCTTCCGGGAATTTACTGTGTTGTGGTCCAAAGATCACCGGTAATCCGAATGAAGCTGGTTCAAGAATATTATGTAGACCAGTTCCAAAAGCACCCCCAACATAAGCAATTGAACCGTATTTGTATGCGTAGGCAAGTACTCCAATACAGTTTAAAATGATCACTTGTGTATCCATCTTTAATTCAACACCGTTTTCAAGATCTGTATATTTCTGATAAGGAACTGAAAGCTGTTTCTCTATACTTGAAATGTGTTCAGTGTTTACTTCATGGGGAGCTAATATGACCAATTCCTCGATCTGTTTTTTGTTGATCAGTGAAATCAGTAGCTGCTCGTCTTTTGGCCATGAACTTCCAATGACAAGAATTTTTGAATCTACCCGAGACCATTTTTCAAAGATCTCATTTGATCTATCCTCTTTAGCTCGTAAAATTACTCTGTCGTATCTCGTATCTCCAGAGATAGTAAAGTTTTCGTAACCATTAGATCGTAATACACTTGCACTTGTTTCATTCTGTAAAAAGAAATGATCAAACTTTTTTATCATTGATTTGAAACGACCTGCGTACCATTTAAAGAATCTTTGGTCATCTCTGAACAATGCGCTAAGTCCATAAAGTTTACACCCATTTTTAGTACATGCGTCGATAAAGTTTAACCAGTATTCGTATTTGACGAAAAACGCTTTCGTTGGGTGAAACTTTTCTATGAATTTTTTCGCATTTCGAGGAGTATCCAACGGTAAGTAACATGTATGATCACCGATTGATTTCGAGATCAACGCTTCATAACCAGAAGGGCTGAAGAAAGTTACCAAAATGAAATTTTTAGGGTCAGCTTCTTTGAACGCCTGCATCACGGGTAGTCCTTGGTCATATTCTCCCATTGAAGCACAATGGAACCAGATCACTTTACGATCGTTTGGTATCTCAAGGTTCTGATTCCAAAAACCAGCTCTCCCTTCAACCCATTTCTTAGCTTTTTTATTCCAGAGCGATGCGAGTCTGATCAACCCTCCATATAAATATATCCCCAGATTATAGAGCATTGAGATCAATTAAAGTAGTAGTCCTTTGGTTGACGTTTGTAAATTGGGATTAGCCATCCAACTCGAAAACCATACATTAATTCGAGCCTTAAGTCCTGAGAAACAACTTCATTGGGTTTATCCCAAAATTCTGAACGTTGATTCCTTGTGAATCCCTGCTGACAATAAAATCCTGCGTAGAAATTATAGATTCCCTGATCTGCCATAAAACTGTAACCGATGAACTGAGCAGTATTCACACCAATTGTCAGTCGATCATAGCCTTTTCGATAGTCTCCTTGTAATTGTGGAACATCATCTTCCTGCGTTTCAACTCTTAATCGATGCCACAAATAACCAGCACTTAGCTGAACCATAATACCTGAATTTGGATTAGGGCTCAGTATAGGAAAAACTTTACCGATTGAGCCATTAACATGAAAACCTCGGTTGAAAAGCAGCACGATTGCAGGACCACCAGAAGAATTGGTGATATTTCCTTGTTCGTCCCTCAGGTTATCAAGAACACCATCAATACGTATATCATTCCCAAACAGGTAGTTACCATCTAACCCAAAAATGAAATTTCGTTTGGTTTTGTATCCAGCGAAAGCACCTAAGGCATTGGTTAATCCATATCGATCAGCAAGATCTTCACCTGTCCAGTTCAGTCCGTATTGGATCCCACAGTAAGGTGTTCCGATAGTTTCCTTACTTACATCCCTTTGACTGTAAGTGCTAAAAGAGAGAACTAAACATAGAATTGTTACAGGTAAATATTTTAAGATCAGCTTCAATTTTTAAATGTTTCGTTGATGTTCAATTGATACAAATGTACACATCTGACTGCACACGTTCAATATTAAAACTACCAATTCGAGGGATTATTATACATGCCAAGATCAAAAGTTGAACTGAATTCTTCCATATCGGTGTTTATTTCCACTCTTGCTGTAAAGGAACAGTTCTTCGTCTTCTTGATTCTCGATGCAGAGTTTGGGTACAATAACGGTGTCAGTTTGTTTCTTCCCACCGATCGATCTTCTTTTTATTCGCCCTGTTTTTAGATCAACTTCAACAAAGGCTATAGCATTTCTCCACGAGTTGAAATATGCAGTTTTTGGATTTGCTTCGTTCAAAAATCTACCTTCATCGTTATAGTTCTTACTGTTATCGTTGAACACCAAATACATTGTTGAATCACTGACGTATTTCGAGAAAGATAGATAATAACCACCATCATTTATTGAATGTTGATTTTTTGAAACTACCGTGTTCCAAATGAGTCTACCTGTACTATCTAGCTTGTAAATAATGATGTTGTTGTAATAGTAATATGTATCAACTCGATTATTCGTTCCTGGTGCACCTGTTCCACTAAAACGTTCTTCAATATCAAAATGCTCGGCTATCCCAATAAATCCACCATCTTCTGTTTTTCTTAAGTCACGCATGCGGTAGCTGCCTAATCCTTCTCGGAAATTAGGATTGTTTAACTGTAGATTTTGTGGTAATTGCTGACCTTGGATTTTAAAATCAGTTGAGAAACGTGTGAACTCCTCTTGTATGATATCACCACTATCGTTCATCTTCATAAAGAAAACACCCCGAATTCCAGAACGCACATCATCTGCATACAGTCCAGAGAAGATGAGATCTTCATTATCTGCGGTGATTTCGATCTCTTTCAATAATAATTCGTTTCTCCGAACATTGAAGTCAGACAACTCACCATCTTTCAGCTTAAATACTGTAAGCTGTTTTTGATTATTGAAGTTATTTCCCCAATTCATTCCTCTCGGATCAGGGCTAAACTCTTGAGCTAAAACATACAGATCACCACTTCTTGTGATGTAACTTCTTTCGAACTGCATTTGTTTATTCTGAAAGGGGAAGATCGACGTTCCTTGTGTCTTAATATGATAAGTGCTGTCGAAGACCCCAAAGCTATATGTCGGGAATTCATTTCTACCACCAGGGATAGTATAGAGGTAACCAACTTTTGATTTTTCAATATTACTTACTACGGATAAGTAATCATAAGATAATGAGCGATTCAAAGAATATGTTTCCAGATGAAAACCATGGTTTTCTTTCACACCTTTATCCGGATCGAGAAAATGATAATAAAGTTTCACCTTTTTTTTGAAGAACTTTTTTCTTCTACTAATTACAAGTAACTGGTCGTTCAGCACGGCAAAATCCTCAAGGAAAGTTCGTTTGCCATCTCCGTATAACTTTACTTTTTTATCCTTGTAGGGCCTAAAATCTTCAATTGGTTCGAAGTAGAACCTTTTCTTATAGTCCGTAAAGAAATTATAAAGATTGGTCCTGTTTACTACACTTACGTAGTGATCTTCTTTAGTTTTTAAAATGCGCTCCACATTACCAAGGTCTCGGAACGATTCTCCCCAGTAGATATCAAAATCCTCATAATGGTCTAAGATCTGACCATGAGCGTTCGATCTGAAGAAGGTCATCAGAAAGAAAATAGCTATAAGAATCTTGTTAAACGTAGTAAGTCGCATTTGCAACATAAAGTTAAGAATATCCTCTATGTAAACGCAGAAACGAGTTTTAAGTTTTCGTTGTTTGTATGTAACGCAAGAAAATCTAACTTACCAGAGGAGCAATATTATACACCAGTGTAATTATGAGGAGTAATAGCTTTCAACTCTGCTTTGATCTCATCATTTACATTCAACGTGTCTACAAAAGCGTGAACTGTGTCTTTGGTAACCTTCTCATTTTTCCGTGTAAGACCTTTAAGCGCTTCATAAGGCTTAGGGAATCCTTCTCGCCTCAGTATCGTCTGAATTGCTTCAGCAACTACTGCCCAGTTGTCTTCAAGATCTCTTTCTAGAGCTGATTCATTCAATAACAGCTTTCCTAAACCAACCATTGTGGATTTTAGTCCGATTAACGCATGTCCTAATGGAACACCAACGTTTCTCAATACTGTTGAATCAGTAAGGTCACGTTGTAGTCTTGAAACTGGAAGTTTAGCTGCTAAGTGCTCCAGGATCGCGCTTGAAATCCCCAGGTTTCCTTCAGAATTCTCAAAGTCTATAGGGTTAACTTTATGTGGCATCGCACTTGAACCGACTTCACCTTCTTTCAGCTTTTGTTTGAAGTATTCCATAGAAATATACGTCCACATATCTCTGTCCAGGTCAATAAGAATACTGTTGATTCTCTTCATAGCATCAAACAAGGCTGCAAGATTATCGTAGTGCTCGATCTGAGTTGTCGTTTGACTTCTTGTTAATCCTAAGTAACTCGAAACAAAGTTGTTTGCAAACTTGACCCAATCAGTATTAGGAAAAGCAACCTTATGTGCATTCATATTACCTGTAGCTCCTCCAAATTTAGCTGAGAAAGGAACATTTTTCAATTGCTCGAGTTGAATCTTTAATCGTTCACTGTACACTAACATCTCTTTACCTAAACGAGTAGGAGACGCTGGTTGACCATGAGTCTTAGCCAACATTGGAATGTCTTTCCATTCATCAGCAAATGCATCGAGTTGATCGATGACCTTTGATAGCTCTGGAATATAAACTTCATTTACAGCTAATTTCATTGACAACGGAACAGCCGTATTATTGATGTCTTGAGAAGTCAATCCAAAATGAACGAATTCAAGGTGTTTTTCCAGTCCTTTTTCTTCCATGCGCGCTTTGACAAAATACTCAACAGCTTTAACATCATGGTTTGTTGTTCTTTCCGTCGTTTTGATCTCTTCAGCGTCTTTTTCGTTGAAGTTTCTGTAGATGTCTCTCAACTCTTCAAAACGATCTTTTGGAAAATCAGCAAGTGGCTTAACATCATTTTCTACCATCGCGATGAGATATTCGATCTCAACTAGAACTCTATATTTTATGAGTCCAAATTCAGAGAAATACGGAGCGAGTTCAGAGACTTTTCTTCTATATCTACCGTCGATTGGGGAAATTGCTGTGAGCGTATTTAAATCCATTGCTGTGTTTTTAGGAAAAGCGCAAAGATAGTAAAACTCAATAAAAAGATGGCGCTAATTAATGCGCATTGATTACTTTTGAAATCATTACGAAATAGATGAAGTTTTTTAAGCATTTCGCATTAGGAATTAAATCATATTGGAGGGCAATTCAGTTTATCCGAGAGCATAAATTGTATTGGTATTTTCCTATTCCTGCGGCTTTGATGCTAGTGATCTATTATATCGGAAATGAGTTTGCTACGTGGCAAGCAAGTTGGGATCCAAGATTAGGCTGTACCGAGTGTTCGAACATGAATGAGACTATATGGTTCATGATCAAAATGCTACTAAGTATTACAATTGGTTTGATCCTCATGAAGTTTGCAAAGTACATAGTGGTGGTCATTTTGTCTCCATTGTTATCCATCTTGTCGCAAAAAGTAGAGAAGAAGTTAACAAAGAATACTTACCCATTTAATCTGCAACAGACCTTGCATGATGTCAAAAGAGGTCTTAGAATTGCATTAAGGAATGTAATGTGGGAGTACATTTTCTTTTTGATCATACTCTTGGTTTCTGCATTGGGCTGGGAAGAAGCACATCAATCTCCTATATTCTATTTGACCTTTGTGATCGGTTTCTTTTACTACGGGTTTAGTTTTATTGATTATATCAATGAACGAAGACGACTAGACATCGATCAAAGTATTCACTTTATGCGAAAACATCGGGGCTTAGCTATCTCTATTGGAGCGATTTACTCATTATTGATACTGGTGCCAGTTGATCTAGGGGCAATGACCAATTATAATGGATTCTTAGATCATCCATTCGAGACGTTAGGTACGAGTTTATTACAAATAGTACTTTGGTTTTTAGCATCCTGCTCTCCGATTCTTGCTATTGTGGCAGCCACGTTATCCATGCATGAATTGGTTGATCTTAATACAAATGTCTACTCCGAAAAGGACGAAGACGAGGAAGAATAGAGCTTAACACACAGTGAATCAAGCCTAATTCGCTTATTGTTAACAACTATTTTTTATCTTTGATCTATATTTTACGAAGCGTCTTTCTTATACTTGTATTAGAAATTACGTTTTTCGTGATCAAACCAATACAGATTAACTATGAATAGAGTTTTAGGACTTTTAATGCTACCGCTATTTGTGATGGTGATTTCTGCATCATCTTTTGCTGCTGAAAAGACAGTTGTTCCAACAGATTCAACATCGAATATTATCGATAGGACTGCAGCACTTTATCTTATTGATGAAGGTAAAAAATTCTTCAATCAAGGTAAGATGAGGGATGCATTACGTAAGTTTAGAGAAGCTTATGTTCGCGATAAGTATAGTGCAAGAGCAGCATACTGGATCGGTCGTGCTCACTATAACATGGATAATTACGGTTATGCATTGAAATATGCAAAGATCGCGGAGTCATTGAGTCAGGCTGATGATGGAGATGTTTTTATGTTATTGGGAGAAGCATATCATCGTCAAGCACTACTTGATAGTGCTCGAATGAATTATGATCTGGCTAAGATCCAATTGTCAAATGCAAAAAAACGAGCATACAACATCAACCAGAAGATCACGGAAATAGCTTATGCTCAATCTGTAAGTACTGAGGAGCCTGTTACAGAAAAAGTTTTGATCTCAGATAATGTAAACTCTGGGTATGATGATTATGGTTCAGTGCTTTCATCTGATGGGAAAACGATCTATTTTATTTCAAGAAGACCAGATACACGTGGTGGAAATATAAATCCAGACGATCAGCGTTATTTTGAGGACGTATATTTCGCTACTTGGGATGAAGATGCAGGCGATTGGACTGAATCTTCTAACGATATTGAACGATTGAATTCAGATGGTTTTGATGCTGTTAGCCATGTCACAGAAGATGGGAATACAGTTTATATGACTGTAAACACATCAATACTTGATCTTAATAATACTACAGAAAGTTCGGATATTTGTATTGCTGAACGTACGAAAGAAGATCGCTGGAATACTCCAAAGCCAATAAAGAATAAATCGATCAACACTTCATTCTATGACGGAAACGCGACGTTAACCGCAGATGGAAGAACGATGTATTTTGTGAGTGGTAGAGAAGGGGATAAGTCACTTTCTGATATCTATGTTGTAGAGAATGACGGTAAGAGATGGGGAGAAGCTCAGAAATTACCAATGTCGGTAAATACCCTCGGAAATGAAACAACCCCATACATTACTCCAGATGGGCGATATTTATTTTTCTCTTCTGATGCAAGAGAAGGAATGGGAGGTTACGATGTTTACGTAACTGAGAACCTTGGAAATACTTGGTCAGAACCAAAGAACCTGGGTCCTACATTCAATACTGTAAACAACGACTTATTCTTCAAGTACTATCCAAAGCTTAACCAAGGTTTTGTATCTACGTACAGACTTCAGGGCAACAAAGCGAGTATGGATATCTTTAAGTTCGATCTTGAAGGTTGGAAGATACCATAGAGAAGATAAAATACTATCTAAAAAGCGGTTCGGTAGTGAACCGCTTTTTTTGATCCGGCGGAGAGAGAGTAAAGTTGACTTGACCCAGGGCCACGAGATGTAATCTCGCGGCAGCGTGGGTTTAGGACGTTCAATTAAGTTGTCCTGTTCCGCAGGATCTCCAGATCCTGCTTTAAAAACACACAACTTCTAAAATACTTTCCGTTTTCAATAACAAAAAAAGACGGTCTGAAAAATCAAACCGCCTCTAAACCTCTCTTAAAACTAATAGTTGTAAACCACTTAATTACTAAACATATCTTTTACGCGTTGGAAAAATCCTTTTTCCTTCCCATCTGGATTAGGTTGGAAGTTTTCACTTTCACGCAGCTTAGACAAAATGTCTTGTTCTTCTTTCGATAATTTCTTTGGAGTCCAAACATTGATATGAACAAATTGATCACCTGTTCCGTAAGCCTGAACACTTGGTAAACCTTTTCCTCTTAAACGAAGCATTTTACCACTCTGTGTTCCCGGTTCGATCTTGATCTTTGCTCTACTTTTAATTGTCGGAACTTCAATCGAACCTCCAAGTGCAGCATCGGCAAAGTTCACAAACGCTTCGTAATGAACGTTCTGTCCGTCTCTTCTCAGCGATTCATGTTCCTTTACTTCTACAACAACTAATAGGTCTCCAGGTATACCATTGAATGGACCAGCATTACCTTTACCTCCTACTGAAAGTTGCATTCCATCTTCCACTCCAGCTGGAATTTCGATCTCAATAACTTCTTCCTGACGTTTAAGTCCCTGACTATCTGCGTCAGTAGGTTTTTTATCAATGATCTTCCCAGTTCCCTGACAGTTTGGACAAGTTGACGCTGTTTGCATAGCACCCAGGAAGGTTTGCGTAACACGTTGAACGCGTCCCGTACCTTTACAGGTCTGACAATCTTTAAACGTAACTCCGTCAGCATTTACCAGTTTATTAACCTTGATCTTCTTCTTCACTCCATCCATCACTTCATCAAGGGTCATCTTGATCTTGACGCGAAGGTTCGTTCCTCTTGCCGCTCTTTGACGTTGGCCACCACCTCTTTGACGACCACCGCCTCCAAATGCGCCTCCGAAGATATCACCGAATTGCGAGAATATGTCATCCATATCCATTCCTCCGAATCCGCCACCACCTCCGGCAGCTCCACCAACACCAGCATGACCAAACTGATCATATCGTTGCTTTTTCTGCGGATCGCTCAGCACTTCATAAGCTTCAGCTGCTTCTTTAAACTTAGCCTCAGCTTCTGCGTCGTCAGGGTTTTTATCTGGATGGTATTTTAGAGCAAGCTTTCGGTATGCTTTCTTGATCTCAGAAGCATTAGCCGACTTACTAACTCCTAGTACCTCGTAATAATCTCTTTTTCCACTCATAATTCTCTTATTGTCCAACTACGACCTTAGCGTATCGTAGCACTTTGTCATTAAGGAAATATCCTTTTTCGATCACATCCATCACTTTTCCTTTATCAGCTTCATCCTGAGCAGGAATATTAGTTATTGCCTCATGATGGTCGATATCGAACACTTCACCCTTACTGTCCATTGGCTTAAGACCTTTCTGGGTAAGTGTGTTTTTGAACTTGTTATAGATCAACTGAAAACCTTCTTTGATCGAGTCTGGATCTTCCGAATTCTCATTTGAATCGATGGCACGCTCAAAATCATCCAGCACACTTAAAAGATCTTTCATGATATCACCGCTTGCAGATGAAATAAGGTCTCCTTTTTCTTTGATCGTTCTTTTTCTAAAGTTGTCAAAGTCTGAATAAAGTCGAAGATACTTATCGTTGAGCTCATTGTATTTCTTTTCGAGCTCCTCAACTGGATCCTCAGCTTTCTGTTCTTGGTCAGTAGCCTCTTGTTCCTGATCTTGATTGTTTTCAACAGTTTCTTGATCTTTCACATCCTTTTCAGGCTGTTCTTTCGTTGCTTTATCTTTATTTTTTGCCATGATATTCAATTTTGCATTTTTCGGAGCGCAAAGATACTGCCATTCGAAGATTTGGGACAAACTGACACAATTGTCAAAGCTAAAGGAAGTATTGTCAGCAAATTTGACCGTATTTCTGACACATATACAGACCCTTTATCATCGAACAAAACGAATTTGAAATTGTATTTTTGTATAAAACTATAGAGATGAAAATATTGCTTTCCCCTGCAAAATCATTGGATTACTCAAGAGATGTAAACACTCCTGATACAACTGTTGCACCTTTTATTGATGACGCAGATTACCTGGCGAAAAAACTACAAAAGATGTCTAAAAAGAAGCTGGGTGACCTCATGAATTTATCAGCTCAATTGACAGATTTGAATTACGATCGATATCAATCCTGGCAAAAGCCTGTTGATTCAAATGATGAGGCAAAGCCAGCGTTAACTGTTTTTACTGGGGAAGTGTATAAAGGTGTTGAAGCAGATACAATGTCTGAAGATGAATTCAAACGAGCGCAAGAACAGATCCGTATTTTATCTGGACTTTACGGTATTCTTAGGCCGTTGGATCTGATGTATCCTTATCGATTGGAAATGGGGACGAAATGGAGTGTAACACCTTCCAAAAAGAATCTGTATAAGTTCTGGGGTAGTAAATTGTCAGAATACCTCAATGAGGAAATGCAGAAAGATGAGGTGATCATAAACCTTGCATCGAATGAGTATTTCAAAGCTATTGACAAGAAAAAATTGAAGAATCGTGTGATCACTCCAGTTTTTAAGGAACTTAAAGGCGATAAGTACAAAGTGATCATGATGTATGCGAAACATGCAAGAGGAGCAATGGCGAGAGACATTATACAACAGGATTATAAAAAAGTAGATGACCTGAAAGGATATAACGTCGATGGATATTCTTACAATGAGGAATTATCAACCGAAGACGAATGGGTTTTTGTCAGATAGCATGAGGATTGCTTAAATCCCAGTAATACTCCACTCTTTAGACTTTGTAGTCTCTATATAAATCGTATCTTTGCGAAAGCGAATACTTTACGGGGTATTCGTTTATTTGAATCTATTAAAACAAACAAGAATTTATGAGCTCAACGCTAGAAAAATTATCGTCAGAAGAATTGATCAAAATGGAGGAGAAGCATGGTGCACACAATTATCACCCGCTTCCGGTCGTATTATCAAAAGGTGATGGAGTTTACGTTTGGGATGTTGAAGGAAAAAAGTATTACGACTTTCTTTCCGCATATTCTGCAGTGAACCAGGGTCATTGTCATCCGCACATTGTTGGTGCTTTGAAAAAGCAAGCAGATACATTGACACTAACTTCCAGAGCATTTTACAATGATGCTTTAGGTCCTTTTGAGAAATTTGTGACTGAGTTTTTCAATTTTGACAAAGTTCTAGCAATGAACTCAGGAGCAGAGGCAGTGGAGACAGCTATCAAGATCTGTCGTAAACATGCTTACGAGAAGAGAGGTATTCCTGAAGATCAGGCGAAGATCATAGTTTGTGAGAACAACTTCCACGGTAGAACTACGACGATCGTTTCTTTTTCAAATGATGAAACTGCAAGAAAGAACTTCGGTCCTTACACACCAGGTTTTATTCGAATTCCATACGATGATGTTGATGCATTAGATAAAGCACTTCAAGAAGAGAATGTAGCTGGATTCTTGGTTGAGCCTATTCAGGGTGAGGCAGGAGTATTTACACCAGCATCTAACTATATGGCTGAAGCACGCAGACTATGTGATAAGCATGGAGTGACGTTTATCGCGGATGAAGTTCAAACAGGAATTGCTAGAACAGGTAGTTTATTAGCTGTTTGTGGTAACTGTTCTTGTGAAGGTCACTGTGAGCGTCAGGAAGATACTTATGTAAGACCTGATATTGTTGTATTAGGAAAAGCTATTTCTGGAGGAGTTTATCCTGTATCAGCAGTTTTAGCCGATGATGAGATCATGAATGTCATTCAACCAGGACAGCATGGTTCTACATTTGGTGGAAACCCATTAGCTGCAAAAGTAGCTGTTGCTGCGTTAGAGGTGATCAGTGATGAAAAATTAGCTCAGAATGCACGTAAAATGGGAGAGTTATTCCGTCGTGAAATGAATCGAATCATCGAGAAGACTGATCTTGTAACGAAGGTTAGAGGAAAAGGATTGTTAAATGCGATCTTGATCAATGATACTCCAGATTCAACGACAGCATGGGATCTTTGTATGGCAATGAAAGAGAATGGTTTGATCGCAAAACCAACGCATGGAAATATTATTCGTTTCGCTCCACCATTGGTTATGAATGAAGAACAACTTATGGATTGTGTTGCTATTATTGAAAAAACACTTTTGGCGTTTAAGAAGTAATATTCTTATTACATGATATAAAAAAAAGGGGCATGATATAAAAACAGGGGCGTATTGCAATACGCCCCTGTTTTTTTATATCTTTTTTGATTTCGGGATTATACCTTTTTTTGTGCCGTATATTTATTACAACAGTGTTGTAGGACAAACATAATCCGTAACTGGAATTTCTGTTTCTTTGATAGCATCAAATCCACCTATAACATCCTCGAAGTTTTCCCAACCTCTAGATTTCAAGATAGATGCTGCGATCATACTTCTATACCCTCCTGCACAATGGATCACAAACTCTTCATCCTTTGGAAAAGCAGCGAGATGCTCATTTAACGTGTTTAACGGAGTATTGATAGCGCCTTCAATGTGTTGAGCATTAAATTCACTCTCTTTACGTACATCGAATACCTTTATTCCAGCTTCCATCTTTGATTTTAATTCAGTCGCCGTGATACGTTTAGCTGTATCTACTTCTTTTCCTTCTTTTTTCCATGCATCGAATCCACCATCAAGGTATCCGATCGCATGATCATAACCTACTCTTGATAGGCGAATTATGCTTTCTTCCTCTTTTCCTGGTTCTGTAACGAGAAGAATCTCTTGTTTGATATCTGGAATAAGCTCTCCAACCCACATTGCAAAGTTGCTGTCAAGTCCTATATTGATACTATTCGGTACAAACCCTTTATGGAATTGATCAGCAGGACGAGTATCCAGGATTAACGGTCTTTTTTCATTGGCGACAAGTTCAAATGCTTTTACACTTAGAGGTTTTTCGGCTCTTTCCATCACATCATCTAGACTTTCGTAGCCTTGAATATTCATTAGAACATTTTTCGGGAAGTATCCAGGAGGTGTTGTAAGACCAGAAAGTAATTCTTGGATGAACTCCTCTTTTGTCATGTCTGCTCTCAAAGCATAGTTGGTCTTTTTCTGATTTCCCAGCGTATCAGTTGTTTCAGATGACATTTTCTTACCACAAGCACTTCCTGCTCCATGATTTGGATAAACGATAAGGTCATCACTTAACGGCATGATCTTATTTCTTAGTGAATCGAATAAATGACCTGCAAGCTTTTCTTCGGTTAGATCTTCGATCACATGTTGAGCTAAGTCAGGACGACCAACATCTCCTATAAATAGTGTGTCTCCAGTGATTATTCCATGTTCCTTACCTTTTTCATCGATCAATAGGTAAGTTGTCGACTCCATCGTATGTCCGGGAGTATGTAAAACTCTCACGGTATAATTCCCGACTTTGAACTCCTGATTATCTTCTGCTACGATCGCTTCAAATTGTGGTTTTGCTGTCGGTCCATAAACGATATCAGCTCCTGTCTTTTTTGCCAGGTCTAAGTGACCTGAAACGAAATCCGCATGAAAGTGCGTTTCGAAAACGTATTTGATCTTAGCGTTATCTTTTTTCGCTTTCTCTATGTATGGTTCCACTTCTCTCAATGGATCAAATATTGCCGCTTCACCATTGTTTTCTAGATAGTATGCTGCGTGTGCGATACATCCGGTATAAATTTGTTCTACTTTCATTTGCTCGTATTTTATATGAATAATTCTGTTAATTGTCTAGTACAAAGGACTTGAATTATCGATGAAAGCAGAATGACAAATGTTACAGAAGGAAACTGACTTTTATCAGTTTTTCTGCAGAGTACATAAGGTTTGAATTGTAACTTTTAGACCTTCAAATTTGTTTTAGCTTATATGAAAACAAGCTTAGCACTTACGATCCTATTTCTCACCTCTATGTTATATGGTCAGGAGTATTTAACAGATGTTTCAGTGACATCAGGTGCTAAATTCAATTCATCTGTAACGAATGAAAAGTTCTCAGATTTTTTTGGCGAGGATCGATACGAACGGAATGTGTATCATACTTCTTCATGGAACTGTAAACCATTTGTTGCTATTCAAACTTCACTTATTGAATTAGAATTAAAAAAACAAAAAAAAGGAAGAAGCTTATCACTGAAACTTGAGGCAGGTCTGCTTTATAATCAGGTTTACAGGGATCATCATTTTGGGTTTTTATACATACAACCAGTTGATGCTGACACTACTTTATATCATATTTACGATTCGGATTACCCACTCGACTATTCAACAAGATCAAACAACCTTGGATTCAGACTTGGAGTAATATTCATTAAAAAATGGTCGCGGATCTTTGATTTTGAATACGGTTTAACGTATCGAATTAACTATGCATTTTTGAATCGGACAACCTATCATCATCTTCCAAGTAACGAATCATGGAGGGAGCTCAAATACCCTAAATCCATGTACAGAAAAAGCCTCATTAATCAAGAAGTTCATTATTATCTCGGAGCAATTTTTAAGTTGAATAAAAGATTATCGATTGGTTTATCTACAGAAGTACCCTCTTTAATGTTTGGCTATCTAAAATATAGGAACCAGTATCCTATTCCAGGCGAAGTCAATAACTTTATGAACAGAAATCTATTTTTAGGCTTAAAATGTGCTTATCGGTTGAAGTAAGGTTTATTTTTCCTCAACGATCACAAAGATGTCCTCGTCATCTTTCTTGAACATCTTTTCTTCACGTGCGTATTTCTCCAGTGATTCAAGATTATCCAATTGATCTAGAGTTGATTTAGTCTTTTCATATTTCGTCAACACCTCCTCTTTTTCTTCCTGTAATTTATTGAGTTTGATCTCCTGGCGAATGATCGTAAATACATCTACATCGTCAAGGAAAAGAACATAAATGGCAAATACTACCAGTGTAAGGATATACTTGTTCTTGAGGTATTTTAACTTCTTGATCACAATTCAAAGATAGGATGAATTGTTTGTGATAATTGAGCAGGTATTACTTTGTTGTTAAATAAGCGGTGTTAAAAAAGAAAAGCCGTCTCAAATGTGAGGCGGCTTTTCTATAATCAAGATTTATATTATCCCATAAATGGGTATTTGTAATCTCTTGCTGGAACAAAAGTTTCCTTGATCGTACGCGCTGAAACCCAACGTAACAAGTTTAACTTAGCACCTGCTTTATCATTTGTACCTGAACCTCTGGCACCACCAAATGGCTGCTGTCCAACAACAGCTCCAGTCGGCTTGTCATTAATGTAGAAGTTACCAGCACTGTTTTCCAACATGTCAATTGCTTTTGTGATCGCGTAACGATCTTTAGCCATGATAGAACCTGTTAGTGCGTATTCTGAAGTTCCATCTAAAAGTTCCATGGTCTCTTCATACTTTTCACCGTCATACAAGTAAATTGTAATTACAGGTCCAAAGATCTCCTCTACCATTGTTCTGAACTTTGGATCAGTTGTAAGAACTACTGTAGGCTCAATGAAATATCCTTCAGATTTATCATAGTTACCTCCAATAACGATCTCAGCATCACTCGCATTTTTACAGTAATCAATGTATTCTGCAATTTTATCGAAAGCTTTTTCATCTATAACTGCAGTAATGAAGTTAGATGAATCTTCAGGACTTCCCATTTTAAATTCACTAACTTGTTCAACAACTGTTTTCTTCACTTCTGGCCACATATCTTTAGGAATGTAAGCACGAGAGGCTGCAGAACATTTTTGTCCCTGGAATTCGAATGCTCCTCTTGAGATTGCTGTTCCAACCTCAACTGGGTTCGCCGTTTTGTGAACCATGATAAAGTCTTTACCACCAGTTTCACCAACAATTCTAGGATATGCTCTGTAGTTGTCGATGTTTTTCGCGATCTCTTTCCAAAGGTGCTTGAATACTGCAGTAGATCCAGTAAAGTGAAGACCTGCAAAGTCTTTGTGCTTGAATACAACATCACCAGCATCTGGTCCTTCAACCGTGATCATGTTGATCACTCCGTCAGGTAAACCAGCTTCATTGAAGATCTCCATAATTACGTTAGCAGCATACACTTGAGTTTCTGCTGGTTTCCATACAGCTACATTTCCTAACATGGCTGGAGCTGATGGTAAGTTACCTGCAATCGCAGTAAAGTTAAATGGTGTTACCGCAAAAATAAATCCTTCTAAAGGTCTCCACTCTAAACGGTTCCAGAATCCACGTGGAGATTCCGGTTGCTCCGTGTAAAGCTCGGACATATACTGTACGTTGAAACGCAAGAAATCCGCAAGCTCACAAGCAGCATCGATCTCTGTTTGGTATAGATTCTTTGATTGACCTAGCATCGTTGCCGCATTGATCTTATCTCTATACGGCCCAGCAACCAGGTCAGCAGCCTTCAAAAAGATACTTGCACGATCTTCCCAGTTCATTTTAGACCAGTTTTTACGTGCTTTTAAGGCAGCGTCTATCGCTTTCTCTACATGAGATTTATCACCGTAATTGAAGTGACCTAACAATTTTTTATGATCGTGAGGTGGGTTCATTGGCTTCTTATTTGAAGTACGAACTTCCTCACCACCGATATACATAGGAACATCGATAGGTTCCTGATTATACATTTCTTTGTATTTCGCTAATAATGATTCTCTCTCTGGAGTACCTGGAGCATATGAATTAATTGGTTCATTTACTGCCTTTGGTACATTAAAATGTGCATTTGCCATAAATCTATTTGTCTTTTTATTTTCCCAACAAAAGTAACCAATGAATTGTTGAAATCAAAGTACATTAGTAACACAGAACCTGGTGCTTAAATCAATGAAAGATTAACGACTTTTTCGGGGCAAAAGCCAATGAAGTTTGATATATTTGGTTTAAAATACTTCTTATGCACGCTTACAAGTTGGTGTTTATTGTCTTTATTGCGACTATTTTAGGTCAGTTCGTTTCTGCTCAGGATCTATCAGAGCAAATCGTTGATTACAATAAAGGGGATGTCGATAAAAAGATGGAGAAGTTGATGTTTTTCCATGTGAAGTTAACAGCGATCAAAGAAGACACGGTACTCTATTTTATTCGCGATCTACAAGATGAGGGGATTGAGAACGATAGAGAAGATGCTATTGCATTATCAAATTATGTCTTTGGACATTATTTGAATGATCATGCGCTTTACACAGAGGCTTATTCCAAATTGACCGATGCCCTGGACTATTATGAATATGCGGAAAATGATTCCATGAAATGTGTGGTAAACAATGCACTTGGCAATACACATTATTTACAGAGTCAAATAAAGAAAGCTGAGGAGCATTATTTGAAATCAATCTCACTTGGTAAGAAGAGCGGCAAAGTAAGTTTTGAGTCGTTGTCGTTTGCCAACCTTGCACGAATCTATATTAGTCAGGAGAAATATGATGAGGCAAAGAAACTTCTGGACGAGTATATTGATTTGAATAACAAGGCTTCAAATGTTAGAAATCTTGGAACTGCCTATGGTTTGTATGGTCAGTATTTCCTGAATCAGAATAAATTTGAAGAAGCCATCAAAGAGTTGGAGAAAAGTATGGAATACAACTTGTCGACGGGCAACAATAAGCTAATCGCGAATGGGTATACAAACTTAGCTATTGCGGCTTATTTCAAGGATGATCAGGATAAGGCAAAGGATTACTTTGAGCTCGCTTTGGCTTATCGTAAGAAGTGGGGGAATGCTTTTTACATCGCGGAGAGCTACTACAACTTAGGTGATTATTTTTTTGGTGTTAATGAGATGGACAGTGCGAAAGTGGCTTATGAGAAGTCATTAAAGTTAGCCAGAGACGAGAAGAATTATGTGGGGATTCAAGATGCATTGATGCAATTGAGTGTTCTATATGATTCACTGGATAATCCGGTTATGGAAACGAAAATGTTAAGGGAGTATATTGAGGTTGATAAAAAATTAGATGAGGAGAAAATTAGCAGTGAGCTCGCTACGCTGCGATTAAGTTTTGAGCAAAACTTAAAGCAAAATGAATATATAACAAGTCAACGGGAAAAAGAGTTAAGGGATCAAATCGCTAAGGTAGATACGATTTGGGATTACTGGATTTGGATCGTGTTGATCTGTGTTTTGACAATAGCGGGTTTTGTCTTTATTTCTTATCGAAAAACTTCTAGAAGACAGGATTAACAGAACCTATTGGTAACTTAATTGTTCTGTAGAAAAATTATAAGATGGAAGAAGCAACTTTTGGAGCCGGATGTTTCTGGTGCGTTGAAGCAGTTTTTAGTGAATTAGAAGGAGTCTCGGAGGTTTATCCAGGATATGCAGGTGGTCATGTGAAACGTCCAGCATATAAAGAGGTGTGCATGGGTACAACGGGACATGCAGAGGTAGCCAGAATAAAGTATGATCCTTCTATCATTTCTTACGATAAACTTTTGGAAGTTTTTTGGTTTGTTCATGACCCAACAACCTTGAATCGTCAGGGTAATGATGTGGGAGAACAATACCGATCTGTTGTTTTTTATCACAATTCGAAGCAGCAAGAACTTGCAGAAAAGTACAAGGCCAAATTAATAGAGGAGGGGGCTTTCAAAGATCCCATCGTTACTGAAATAACAGAGTTGAATAATTTTTATGAAGCTGAACCAAATCACAAGGATTACTATATGAATAATCCAGATCAGCCATATTGTAGGGCTGTAGTTCGACCAAAGGTTGAAAAGTTTAGGTCAGCTTTCAAAGATGAATTAAAAGAAAAAAGCGGAACTGTTTAGTTCCGCTTTTTTACTTAATTCTTTCTTAGCTCTTGACGTCTTTCCACTTTCTTTTTGTGTACTTGTTTTTTAACATGTTTTTTCTTTTTCATCTGTGCATGATGAGCTTCTGCTTTTTTCTTTTGCTCAGGAGTTAATACTTCGTGCATCTCTTTTCGCTTTGCTTCACGAAGCTCCTTCATTGACTTTTTCAACGCCATCATCTGTTCTTTTTGCGCTTTCTCTTTGGCCGCATATTTTTCTTTGATAGCTTTCATCTCTGCTTTTTGCTCTTCAGATAAGTTGAGCTCTTCTTCCATTTTTTTATGATGTTCATGACCTTCATGATTTTCTTCGATCATTTCTACCTTTTTCACTTCAACTGTCTTTTCTTCTTGTGCGAAAAGGCTGCCACAAGCGATGATAGAACCAAACGCTAATATTGCTGTTACTTTTTTCATATCTTTATTTTTTCGTTAATTGTTTTAAATGTAACATATTGATCTATAGCTTTCTCAGAAATAACATTTTTTTAGTTTTTTTCGTAGTTCTAATTTCACCCGGTTGCGCATGGTTTGCATTGAGAGATATCGATAAAGCAGATGAAACAACCAAATCACTCAATTTAAATCGAAAGAACTTAACTGTGATTCCCGAAGACGTTTTTGATCTAAATGAGTTGGAGGAGCTCAGACTATTTCAAACGAATTTGAAGGAAATTTCTCCGCGTATAGGGGAGTTGAAAAACTTGAAAAAGCTATACATTGGCCGAAATGATCTTACCACCTTACCCGAGGAAATTGGATTACTGGAGAATTTAGAAGTGCTTTTTATTCATTTCAATGAGATCGATAGTCTTCCTAGTTCAATAGGACAACTAAAGCGATTGGAACATTTGAAGATTGACAACAATAATTTGAAGATGTTACCTGATGAGATAGGCGATCTTCCGAACTTGAAAACGCTCACCGTATCGTTCAATGAATTAGATACGATACAACCTGAACTTTTTGAAAGTGGTAGCATAGAAATTTTAGATCTGAGGTATAATGATATCAGGAGTATTCCACGAGAAATTGGTAATTTGACAAATATGCATGAATTGTACCTCAGTAATGCTGGATTTCTTCTTGAGTTACCTGATGAACTATGTAATTTCCGACGGTTTGATATTCTACAGGTTGACAGAAGTATTCAAATTCCTCGTTGTTTATTCGTGAGAAGTCTTCATAACTTCAAGATCGTTTATGATTGATTAAATTATCAATGAATTGTTAATTATTTGATGAGCAACATAAAATATTAACAACAATTCAAAAGTTTTTATAATTTTGCAGACATGACTAAAATGTATTCATACTGGTATTGTAACTCAGCAATGGGAACCGGTATGTTATGCAATTAATTATAATATTAGTATTAACGAGAAGCCCGGTTCATTGTGAATCGGGCTTTTTTTATTTGTGGAAATATGAAATCATATGAAATGATTCGCGGAATGCGACAGGTTTACTCGGATTACACGGATGAAGATCAAGCTGTTTGGAAGATTCTTTTTGATCGTCAGATGAAGCAATTGAGTAGAATGGCGGATGAGTCTTTTTTGAAGGCGATAGATACGATCGGATTTACAGATCGTATTCCTGATTTTGATGAGGTGAATGTTCGATTAAAGGAAACAACAGGCTGGAAAATTAGAGTAGTTCCAGGGATTATTGAGGAGGCAGATTTTTTTAAATTATTAGAGAAGAAAGAATTTCCTTCTTCAACTTGGTTACGTGCTATGAACTCATTGGATTACTTGTCAGAACCTGATATGTTTCATGATGCTTTCGGTCATATGCCTTTATTAACTAATGAAACGTTTTGTTCATTCTTCAGGCAAATAGGTAGGTTGGGTGTCCAGTATGCTGATGTGCCAGAGGTATTAACTTGTTTGGGAAGGCTCTATTGGTTTACTGTTGAATTCGGATTAATTCAACGCGATGATGAAGATCTGAAGATCTACGGTGCAGGAATACTTTCATCTTCCGGAGAGTCTACATTCAGTCTATCAGAAAGACCCAAACGAAAAGCTTACGATGTGTTTGAAGTGGTAAGGACGGATTTTGACAATACCGTAATTCAGGAACTTTACTTTGTGATCAATTCATTTGAAGAGATCAGTAACTCCTTGGTTGAGCTTGAGCCCATGTTAGAGGAGATCGCTACTAAGATTAGAGGGGCGATCGCTGATCCAAAGTTGTCACTTTAATCGCTTCCTCAAAACTCCCTGGAACATTAGAAGATCGTAGGAGAAGTGCGCTCCAACGCAGAACCAAAGCCCCAGGAGTTCGTAACTAAAGGAAATAATCAGTATGAATGGAAATAATACTAGTCCAAGCATACTCTGTTTCCATGATGTTGGATTGAAGTAACCGTGAACGGCAATGAACAAAAAAGTTGTTATCCATGGTCCCAACCAGGTCTGGATTCCTGCTCTGAATAAGATCTCTTCACCAAATCCAGCGCAGAAAGACATAAAAATGATATCACCCCAATTTAGTTGGAGTGATCGAAACAATCTTTCCTGATGATGAGACATTGATTTGAATATGTCATGTTGTGATACGGCTAGAATGAATAAGCCATAGAAGAGACCAAATTCAATTCCTAACAGTGTTTTGGGTGTAAATATATCATGTAGCTCGAGAACTTCAATGATAGGGATATCCTCAAAGTACCAAAGCAGCCAAAGTCCTATACCAGGAAATACGAGCAGTGTAATCCATCCCAATAGGTGAAACTGTATTTTAGGACGCATAGATTTGTTACTTTTGCTAAAAATAACCAAAAGGATGAAGATTCTACTTTTCGATTGGATTAAAAGTTATTACCTGAAAGGCGAAGAAAATGGTATGGAGGCTTTATTGGCAAACGAGGCTTTCCAGGATGATAAATACTATTGGATGCTAGGTCTCTTAGGTGCGATGATCGTTGCATCAATTCTGATCTGGTGGTTGACACGTCAAGTCTTGGTAGGTATTATCCACACGTTTGCGAGTCGAACGAAAACCAAATTGGATGACGTGCTTGTTGAGAAGAAGTTTTTCAATGCATTGGCTCATGTTTTGCCTTTGCTATTTATGGATTATTTCTTTTCTATCGTGTTTTTTGCGTTCCCGGATGCATTTGATTTTACGACAAGGATCAATGACTTCTTGATCATCTTTGCTGTTCTGGTTAGTATCAGACGATTCCTAAATGCATTGAAGGTCATTCTCGAGGAAAAGCCATTTTTTGAAGGTAAACCTATTGGTGCATATAATCAGACGCTCAAGTTGATCGTAACACTTGTTTTTATAATCATCTTACTTTCTGTGATCACTGATCAGTCCCCAACTTTCTTCCTAACTTCTTTAGGGGCAATGACTGCAGTTCTACTTCTTGTATTCAAGGATACCATTCTAGGGTTCGTCGGAAGTATACAGATTACTGCGAATGATATGTTGCGTATTGGAGATTGGGTGACAATGGAGAAATACGGAGCAGATGGAGATGTAATTGAGATCAACTTAACAACAGTAAAAGTTCAAAATTTTGACATGACCATTACGACAATTCCGACCTACAGCTTTATTGCTGATAGTTTTAAGAATTGGCGTGGAATGCAGGACTCGGACGGTAGAAGGATCAAGCGTTCTTTGAATGTAAAGATCGACTCTGTGAAGTTTGCCGAAAAACCTTTGCTAGATCGTTTGTCAAAGGTGAAGATCCTTTCAAAATTTATTGTTGAGCAGCAGAAAGAAATAGAAAAATATAACGAAGAGAATGGGCTTGTAGATGATGAGCAAATTCACGCTAGACGTCAGACAAACATAGGATTATTTAGAAGATACATTGAGTATTACCTGAAGAACAATCCAAGTATAAATCAAAACATGACGTTGATGGTACGACAACTACAACCGAAAGATAATGGACTGCCATTGGAGATCTACTGTTTTTCAGCTACTCAGGTTTGGGCAGAGTATGAGATCGTTATTGCTGATATCTTTGATCATTTACTTTCTGTGATACACAGTTTTGATCTGGATATTCATCAAAGTCCAACTGGATCTGACTTCAAGCAACTCGCGAAATAATTACTTTTTCTCGATCACGAAATCCGTTCTACGGTTTTGAGCTTTATTGGCAGCGGATGTATTTGGTACTTTAGGTTGTGTTTGACCATAACCTTTTGCACTTAGTCTTTTGCTCGAAATTCCCAATTCAACAAGGTAATCTTTCACTCCTTGAGCACGTCTATCGGAGAGCTCTAGGTTTCGTTGAGCATTTCCTTCATTATCTGTATGTCCTTGAATTAGTATCGTAATAGATTCGTTCTCTTTTAGGAATCTCGCAAATTGTCTCAATATGAATTTTGATCGTTTCGATAATTCTGCAGAAGCGGTCTCATATAAGATATCATTGATCGTATAAGGTTTACCGACCTTTATTTTCTCAACATCCATATCTTTATCTCGGATCGTTTTTCCTTCAGCCAGTTCATCCTTGGTGATGATCTTAGAGTTGAAGGCATGACCTTCTTTTTTAACGTTGATCATAACATCTTGCGGCTCATCTGTTTTCACAATCGCAGCATATTTACCATCGTTACCATTTACACGTACCTTTTGTACTTCATCAGAATTCTCATAAGAGATCTCTAATTCTGCATCTACCACAGGATCTCCTTGTTCATCAGTCAAGGTTCCTTTAACAACTGTAACTGCTTTAGGTCGGGCTTCTTCGTAAAGTTCAAAAGAGTAAATGTTCCAAACACCTCTTTGTCGCGATGAGAAAAATGCTTCTTTACCATCGGTAGAAACAAAAAGACCAATCTCATCTTCTTCAGTATTAATTGGGTACCCAATATTTTTAGGTTTCGACCATGATCCATCGTCTTGTTTTCTCATGTAAAAAATATCAGTGCCCCCCAATCCCTTTCTTTCTTCTGATACACTAGATACAAAGTAGAATGTTTCGCTATCCTGGTGGAAGAAAGGACTTTTATCTTTTCCTCTAGTATTGATTTCTGCAAAAGGTTTAGAAGGTCCCCAGCTACCATCATCTAATCGCTCTGACAGGTAAATATCATTGTTTTGCGAAGATGGTCTGTTCACTGTGTAATATAATGTGTTACCATCTGAAGATAGAGTAGGCTGACCTTCCCATCCATCAATCGTATTAATTCCATCACCAAGATTTTTTAATTCCGTCCAGGTATAATCATTACCACCTTCTCCCGATCTTTCATAATACGTTACGTATAGATCACAGTTTCGATATTGCTGTCCACGAATATCTACATCTTTACATGCGCAAATGATCATCTCTTTATTATCAACAGACATTGTAGCTGCTCCATAACTTTGAAAAGTTCCATTGTTAAATGGTGGTTTCAAGGGATTTCCACCATCGAATTCGCTATTCATAGTTGCTCTTTTTGACCACGTAAACTCCTCTCTAATAGTTGAGATAATATCACCTTTATTTGTTCGATCGACTCTTCTGGTGTAGAACATGATCTCATTATCTGGTGAAATCATTGGAAAGTATTCGTCCTGTGCTGTGCTCACATTTTTCACTTTTTTTGGATCAAATGGAACTTCATTTTCAAAAAAGGATTGCTCTTCTTCATATTTAGCTAAAACTTCACCTACGTCTTGTAGTCGTTTTTCTCTATCTGGTGAATATTTGGATATGTCGGAGACGTTGAAATCTTTAAATGCTCTGAAATACTTCATTGCCGCATCCTGCTTGTTGAAAGAATAATTTATAATTCCTAAATAATAAAAACAATTGGCGTGATAGTCCGAACAGCGTTCTAAGGTTTGTTTAAACAGTTTTTCTGCAGTTTGCATGCTTTTATCACCTAATTTGGGATTCGGACTTTTTTCGTATTGTTCTAATCCTCGATTGTATGCGTACATTGCGAACTCGTAATAAGCCATTGCGTTATCATCATCTTCATCGATAGCTTCATTGAATAGTTTTGAAGCTTCACGAGGTTCGGCATTTTTAGCTTTATCTAATAACTTTTGAACTTTCTTTTTTGGTGGTTCACACGATTCATCTTCTGTTTGCGCGATGGTTGAAAAAAATAGGATCGTGAATAAGAAAAGTAAAGTAGAAGTCCGTAACATTTATAAGTTTTATAAGGATAAATTCAAATATTGTACCACTCCGATGTATAACGAGAATCATAGGTTATTGTTACAATTTTTCATCAAAATACATCAAAAAAAAAGCGCTACACATCTGTAGCGCTTTGAGTGAATTATTTCTTTCTCTATTTCAATACATTAACGTGTCCAACTTTTACAACTCGTTGGTCTTCATATTTAGTCTTGAAGATGATCTTCCATACGTAAGTACCGTCTTTCACAATAACATCTGAATCTGCCCCATAAGTACCATCCCAACCTATCTCAGCATTGTTCGATTCAAAGATCGTTTCTCCATAACGGTTGAAGATCAGCAAGGTATAGTTTTGAGGATCAAAACCGGAAGTAAATACAGGTTTAAATGTTTCATTGTAATCATCGTTGTCAGGTGTAAACGTGTTCGGAACGTAAAAGATCAACTCTTCTCTCATCAGAACTGTTTGATAAGCAGTGTCCGTACAACCATACTGACTTGTCGCGATCAACTGAACTAAGAATTCATTTTCTTCTTCTCCAGGATATTCGTGAGATGGATTCACTTCTGTATTTCCATTACCATCTCCAAAATCCCACTCATAAGTAGACGCTCCAGTTGAACCATTTACAAATTCCGTTTCATTATAGAGTGATGTTAGTTCAGCTGGATTTGCGTAGAAGTTCGCCGTAGGATAATCATCAATACAAACATAGTTTTGCTCCGTGAACGTAGAAGTACAACCATCATTTGATGTAACGGTTAGAGAAACATCATAGCAATTTGCAGCGGTAAATGTATAACTTGGGTTACAATCAGTAATAATGTTTCCACCTATGTTCCATTCACATTCAAGCGCGTTAGCTGTATTATTCGTAAAGTTTACTTCTTGAGGAATACATCCAACTGTATTATCAGCACTAAATGCAACATCTGGATTGTCAAATACAGTTACTACAACTTCATCAGTTGCAGAACAACCTAATGAAGTACCCGTCACGGTGTAAGTCGTTGTTTGAGTTGGAACGAACGCAACTCCATTAGTTACTCCGTTGTCCCAAGTGTAACTGTCTGCACCAGAACCTGATAAAACAACTTGTTCTCCATCACAAACTGCTACATCATTTCCTGCATTAACATTTGGTATAGGATTTACTGTCACAACAACTAGATCAGTTGAAGTACAGCCTGCTATTTCAGCTGTCACGGTATAGTTATTCGTACCTACGGCCGGTGTGAATGGTGTTCCATCAACAACTCCGTTATTCCATTGAATGTTCGCTCCATTTGGGTTATCAGCATTTAATGTTACTTGAGTTCCTTCACAAACAGTTTGATCAGGACCAGCATTAACCGGAGGTGCATTTGGATCTACAAGGTTGATGTTAGTGTTATTAACTACAACACATAATGGGCAAGATGTTGGATTTATAGTGAAGTCTGTGTAACTTCCTGCTGTCAATCCTCCGATCACATATTCTCCATTAGCATCTGTTGTAACAGTTACTGCAGGATTTCCATTGTAAGAGATGTCGTAGTCTTCATTTGGATTTAATCCTGTAACAGTTATGAAGCCGTCATTAGCTCCACATTGAGTAGGATCTGTTCCAGCTACGTTAAATACGGGGTCGAATGCATCAATGATAATCGTATGCGTAACTGTTGTTGTGTTTCCACAATCATCTGCAATTTCATAAACACGCGTTAACTCTTCACCATTACATACATTGTTATCTGATGTTTCAGAGATGAATGTTACTGTTGGGTTTGCTGTACAGTTATCTGCTTCATCTATCACAACTGCTGGATCTGCAGCTGGTACATCTGTTGCACACGCTACTGTTGTCGTAGCCGGGTTAGACGCTGT
>CEQS01073233.1_pt1 | contig 95373 bp, 78 predicted proteins | sample 530981 | NCBI WGS metagenome assembly CEQS01 (sample SAMEA2621176, study PRJEB7988) | marine metagenome | biome: marine biome (ENVO:00000447); feature: mesopelagic zone (ENVO:00000213); material: "saline water (ENVO:00002010), including plankton (ENVO:xxxxxxxx)" | depth 800 m
TTTAAAAAGCTATTAAACAAAGAAGATCACTGTGTAATGGAAGCTACAGGATGTTATCATTTTCAACTTGCTGAGTTTCTTTATGAGCTTGGTTTTAAAGTGAGTGTTGAGAACCCTCTAGTGGTTAAACGCTTTATACAAATGAAACTACAGAAAGTAAAAACCGACAAGCACGATGCAAAAATGATTGCTCTGTTTGGTATTGAACAAACTCCTGATCTTTGGAAGCCCGAGCCAGACTTCATCAAGGAAGGAAAACTCATTACCACGCTAATACAAATGTATACTAAGCAGCAAACACAGCTTAAAAACAAACTGGATAACCTGAAAAGCGGAGGAATACACACAGGGGTTATGATCCGATCATTAAACCTTCAGTTGAAACGCATCAAGGTAGAAATCAAAAAACTTGAAATCAGCCTGGAGGAGTTGCTTAAAGAACACTCACCAGAGGTTTTAACGAACATCAAAAGTATACCAGGTATTGGAAAGAAAACAGCTATGCTTATGATGGTGACAACTAATAACTTTAGAGACTTCTCCAGCCCCCGTCAGGTCACATCATATGTAGGCTTAGCCCCCATAGAACGAAGTTCTGGAAGTAGTATCAGAGGACGAAGCTATATCAGTAAAAAAGGAGATCCTTTGCTCAGGCATCATCTTTTTATGTGCTCTTTTACAGCTTGTCAAAACAATAAGCAATGCAGAGACTTATACCAGCGACTTGTAGCTAAAGGAAAATCAAAGAAATTAGCTTTAATCGCAGTTTGTAATAAATTAATCAAACAAGCCTATGGTGTAAGCAAAAACGGAATCGTTTATGATGAAAATTATCGAAGAAATATAGCAGCTTAAAAAAAGGAAAATTTAGTTGGTTTTTAGCTCAGTTCTATATTATTAAGATTAAGATGTGTAAAGGGGATCGTCACTTTTTCATCATGCTCGCGGAGATCACTATTTGTATTTCCGAATTGAATTAAAAGCTGAGAGCGATCGAAGAGTAATCTGTTGTCAATTAATAGATAATTATTGAAGATAAACTGAGCAGGCAATGTGCCTTGTCTTCCTCTCTCGTCTCTTATGAAATCGATACTTGAAGGATTCTCATTATGTGAATGTCCAGGAATTCCAATTCGGTTATACATCATTTGGTAACGAATATTCAACACATAATTATTCTTGCGGAATCCTGCATTAGCCTTAAAATTAGTCCCCCAGTATCGAGAATTATTTATAAATCTCCCGTTCGGCAATTGAAAATCAGCTTGATTTATATAATTCGCATGGAGGTTTAATTTCATTTTACCGTTATTCATTCTAACCCCAATTTCATTTGTAGCTCCCAAGGAATTTGTTTCGAATCGTGAATTAGCTCTCAATTCTGTTTTTCCCTCTTGAATATATGGCTCATCAATCATTTGAATCACACCTCCCAAAGCATCTGACCCATAAAGAAGTGAGGACGGACCCATCACAACTTCAACTCGATCTAGTCCAACCATCGAAGCACCAAGTCCATGGTCTTGACCCCATTGTTGGTTTTCGATACGCAAGCCGTTATTGTAGGTCACAACTCTCATTCCCGATAACCCACGAATTACAGGTTTCGAAATCCCCATTCCAACTGAAGAACTCTGTACTCCTGGAATCCGATTCAATGCTTGACCCAGGTTTGTTGCACCCGTAGCGAATAGTTCCTCCCTCGATAATACCTCAACGGCCGTAATATTCTCTCGTTGTAGCTTTCCTTCAGAAGCAGTCACAACCACTGCCTCGAATACAGTGTGACGAGGATTCATATAGATAATTAAAGAATCTGAAGTCAAAAGGAAATCAGTCAATACAGTCTCATAACCAAAAGCAGATACATTAACTTTTGTCTGTGTTGATGGAGGACTGACTAATGTAAATCGACCTACTGAATCAGTTAAATAATTTAAAGAGAGTGCTGGGAAACTAACTTTTGCATATGGGATACCAGCCTTCGTTTCGTTATCAATAATACGACCTGCCAGATCCTGATTCCATGCAAAAGGAGTCAAAAATATGGTAATCAAAATGGATAATACTATCTTTGTAAATGAAACCATGTTGCAAATATAACACCAAATGCAACATTATTGCAAATATGGAAGAAAAAATTTTAAGGCAGAAAAAATTGCGGGTAACTCCTTTTAGAACAGAGGTTCTCAGTATTTTTTTAAATAACGATCACGCAATATCTGCTCAAAATATTGAAGAGGAATTAGGTGAACATGACCGAATAACACTTTATCGAACGTTAAAATCATTCGTTAAAAATGGGGTGATCCACGAAATTGTTATGCCTGGTGACGTAAAGAAAATGGCTCTTTGTGATCCCGTTTGCGACCATGATGATGGACTTCATGAACACAACCATATACATTTTCAATGTAAAAAATGTGAGGAGGTTTTTTGTGCCGATGTAGACAAACTTCCTAAAGTAGAGCTTCCAGGGTTCTCAGTTGAAGAAGTTGAAATACAGGCTAAGGGTATCTGTAAAAACTGTAAATAATTACTTTACGATCAGTTTTCGTGTCACACGTTGCACTCCTGATCCAACTTGTACTAAGTAAATACCTTGTTGTGGAATCGAAAAATTATTTTCCCCTGGCTTCAGTATCTCTTCCAAAACAACTTTTCCAAGAATATCAGTAACCACAATCTTGGCCGCTGAATGATCTCCTATATTGACCGTGAATTCTCCTTCAGTTGGATTTGGATACATATTGAGATCTATATTAATCTCATCTTCGTTCAAGTCGGCGAGTTGAGTCATTGTATACTGACTAAAAAAACGCCAAATTTCAACACTCGCATCAAAATCATGATTCGTAACCCCAATATCAACAGGTGCACCCGGCCAGGTATGTCCGCCTCCAAGTACTTTGAAATGTTCAACAGTTGATCCTTGGTCTCCTCCAGTGTAGATGTAATGTTCTGCTGTACATCCATCATTCGGATCATTATCAGGTACGTTCGTCAGTGTTGCTGTAGGATTACAATTTGTCTGATTGACCCAGTAATCAACAACATCTGGAATACTCTCATTTGACGCGTCTCCATTATATGGGACAGTTGGATCCATCGTTCCGTGGATCTGCATGATCGGAGTTGGTTTGAGCGCATTGCAAGCTGTCATACGTGCACTCGTCATTGTGCCGGTTACAGAGGCTACAGCAGCTATTCGGTTACCCAATTGACAAGCCAATTCAAAACTCATATACCCTCCATTACTCATTCCTGTGCTATAAACGCGATCAAGATTCACGTTGTAATCGTTATTTATGGTATCGATAAGAGTTGATAAAAAACCTATATCATCAACGCCGGGAACACCGAATGCATTCCAGAAACGATTACCTCCTTGATCAAACGTACCGTTAGGATGAACGATCAAGAAGTTTGCTGTATCTGCTATCGCTCTAAAATCACCGTAAGCAATTTGTTGATCCATATTCGATGTATAACCATGCAGGTTAAATACAAGTGGAACAGCAGTGTTCCCATCGTATGAAGCAGGTACATAAAGTTTATATTCTCGCGTCACACTGTTGTGCGTAAAGCTGTTGCTTATCATGGAACCCGATTGTGACCAAACGATCGTTCCCAATAGTAGTAAAGTAAGTGTGAAAAGTGATTTCATATCATTTATTTAATGTTTGTTCTTCGATTACAGCAGATTCAGGAGGGTAAATCTTTGAAAAGATAAAACCGACAATCATTGCAATCACAAAAGATGGAAACAGGACATCCATTTTCTCAAAATAAATTCCCACTCCTTCAATTTCCTGAATAACGAACTTAAATAAAGGTACACAAAGAAATCCACTAATCATAGAAGCAATGGCTCCTTTCTCTGAATAGCCTTTCCAGAAAAGTGAAAGAATAATTACAGGGCAGAATGTAGCTGCAATCCCCGACCATCCAAAAATAATTACCCAGAAAAGCTCCCTATCTGGGGAGACAAACTCCATAATCAAAGCTATACCTAACGCTATAAAAGCCATTGTCAATGTCACATTTCTGGAAACGCGAACAAGTTTCTTTCTATCAATATTTGGTCTGAATATTTTTTGATAAAAATCACGTGTAATGGCACTTGAAGCGATCACTAATAATGAATCTACAGTGGACATGATCGCAGATAGAACAATAGCAATGTAAATAGCAGCGATCGTTAACGGAAGAAACTCACTGGTCATCAACATGAGCACATCTTCACCTCCAGTACCAAGAATCCCTTCAGGATCCTGCCCACCATCTGTAAAATAAATTCTAGCTAGGACTCCAATTGAAACAGCTGCTGCATCAGTAAGTAGTGTGAATATTATAGCTACCCATGACCCTTTGTTGATCTCTTTTTCGTTCTTGACGGACATGAATCTTACATAAACTTGAGGCGAACCTAAAAACCCCAGTCCAATCATTGCAAAGCCGATAATCGTAAACGTGTTCAGTAACACATCATCACCTCCCCAAATATTCGTTAGGTCTGGATCTATTTGATTAAGGTTTTGAGTCACCGTTCCATCGAAATCCATCGTAAACCATGCTACAATTGGTAGTATCACAAGTCCGATGAACATGAGTAAACCTTGAAAAAGGTCTGACCAAACTACGGCCACAAAGCCACCAATAAATATGTAAATGAGTACAATAAAGAATCCGATGAGTGCACCAGCAAAATAGTTTGTACCCAGCATCGATTCAAAAGCTGTTCCAGTAGCATCAATTTGTGAGCTAACAAATATCACTACGAAAACGGACAAAACAGTTGCCGCGATACCACGTAACCAGTTTGTCTTTGCTTTAAAACGACTGACTAAATAGTCTGGAACGGTAATCGAATTATACTCATCCGTTTTCCGCTTAAAGCGTTTGGCCATAATTAGCCATGAAACGGCAACACCGAGCACTTCACCAATGACTACCCAATAAGCAGAAAAACCTACGAGGGCTCCCATTCCAGTTACCGTTAATAATAACCATCCAGATTCACCAGTTGCTCGAGCCGAAAAAGCGACGGCCCAATAACCAATGTTTTTCCCGCCCACGTAGAAATCGCTCATACTTTTGATCCTTCGCGATGCTACTATTCCAATTATGAATAAGATCGCAACGTAAAGTGTAAGCGCAATTATCTTCGTAATCATAGGCGACTATATTTTTATGATGTCAGCGCTCTTTCAAGGTCATGATCCTCCACAAACTGCTCCATTGTTTTGAAGAAATTCAGGATATCCTCGTGATCATTTTGAGCATTGATAGTTACAAAACGAATAAATTCATCATCTCTGAACGAACCATATCCAACCATCAATTCTGATTCCTCATACAGTCGAGTACAGATCTCTCTTGCTGGAATTCCTTTGTAATTAAAGCAAACTGAAATAGATTCGTCGTAACTATATAGCTTATAATCAGGGTTTCCTTCAATATACTGTCTCGCAGTATCGGCAAGTGCAAATTGATGATCAACAATATCAGCCAATCCTTTTGTACCTACACTCTTCCATAACGTCCAAAACTTCAACGCATCATTCCTTCTACCACATTGAAGAGAAGTTTTACCAAGATTAAACTCATCGTGATCCGTTTGGTATAAATAACTTGCATCATTAGCGAATGAATCTCTCAAATGCGCCTTATCCTTGACAACAATAATTGAACATGTCAATGGCGTTCCGATCATTTTATGTGCATTTACACTAAAAGAATCACACTTCTCAATTCCATTGATAAGGTGTCTGTACTTATTACTGAATAAAACAGAGCCACAATATGCGCCATCAACATGTAACCAGATATTGTTTTCTTTACAAACCTCGCTGATCAATTCAATATTATCAAAGGCCCCCAAAACGGTCGTTCCTGCTGTTACATTCACTAATACAGGGTGGAACCCATTTGCCTTATCGGCTGCGATCGTACCATTAAGTACTTCAACATCCATTTCACCCACATCATTAGTTGGAATGAATCGAACGTTATCTCTTCCTATTCCAGAAAATGCAGCGTTTTTTGGAATACTGTAGTGCGACTCCTTTGACGTATAAACTGTCAATTTTTGATTTACACCTTCAAATCTTAATTTTTGGTCAAATGCGTCTCTTGCCATCAACATTGACATAAAATTCGTCATTGAACCTCCTGTTGCGATCGTTCCATCTGAATTATCATCCCATCCGATCAAGTTGCAAATCTCTCTTAGAATAGCTTTCTCTACTCCAACTTGCGGACCCGCAGCTTTGTATGTGTACATTGAGTTATTTAAGATAACTGCAAGAAGATCTCCCAAAACAGCCTTTTCATTCCGACCACCAAACAGTTGGTTAAAAAAGGCGTTTGTCGCTGTACGCGGAGTTTTCAAAACAAGTTCTGTCAGAGCTTCCTGAAAACGTTGATCATCAATCGGTTCGTTACTTAACGAAAGATCAAGTCGGTCATATAGTTCTGCTGAAGGTATATGTTCAGCCATTGGGTTTTCCTTTTCATCTTGAAGAAGTTGATCAACAATTTCTTTAAAAAGGGATATAGATTTTTCCATTATACAATTTTTGGGAACGTGCTAATTTTTTATGAAAAATGTCAGTTTTTTAGTCGTTTTCGTCGAAAATTTGTAAAAAAACGCTCATTTTTCCTTATTTTCGGCATAAAAGTACGGTTTTTAAAACATTTAATCCGTAACGAATCATTAAAGATACAAGATGGATACCATAAATACAATAGAAGCACTTGCAGAAGCACTAGACAACGCTAAGAAGTCAGAACGAGCTAAGATCGTAAGCCGACTTGATCTTAGTCCTGATGCTTTTGAAGAGTATGCCACTTGGTCTGATGAAGGATACACTCGAAACTGTGTGGCAAGAACTGACGATTACGAATTGCTTTTGCTTTGTTGGGACAAAGAAGCTGAGACACCTATTCACGGCCATGGAGGTCAGGATTGCTGGGTATACCAGATCGACGGAACAGTCGAGGAGATCCGAGTAAAAGCTGATGAAAATGGTGATCTTAAGGAGACGCACAGAATGTCATTATCAGAAGGGAAGATCTCATATATGCATGACCGAATGGGATTCCACAAGATCAGAAATCCTTTCAACCAAAGAGCTATGACACTCCACATCTATGCAAAACCTATAGACGCATGTCGTGTTTTCGATCCGAAAAACAAAGAGTTCGAGATCAAGGAAATGGAGTACGATACTTTTGTGGATGCAGTGTAAACTCTTTTTAACTTGTCTTTATGATTTTCAGCGCCTCTTTTTTAGAAAGTGGTTGAAGATCGTAAGAGTCGACGAACTCCAATACCCAGTCTGGATCACGCTTACTAGCCTCACGCAGGACCCAACCGATCGCTTTTCGAATAAAAAACTCTTTTTCATTTTTTAATCGATCGATAATTGAAGTGAGTAACTCTTTATCCATCTTTTCCTTATACTTCAGCTGAAATAAAACTGCACTTCTTTGCAACCAGATGTTTCCACTTTTTATCCAGCGATCTACTGCTGATTCTCGCAATTCGGGAAACTTCAAAAAGAATGAGCCAAGTATTTTAGGAGCAATAACATCTATTGAATCCCACCAGGAATTTGAAATAATCAGTTTCTCAAAAAAACCGATATCTTCTTTCGAATATTCTTTATGGTATTTTAAAAGAAGCTCCATAGCAAAATAGTGTAGCTCCCGCTCCGGCATTTCCCATAATTCAGCAATGATCTCAAAAGCCTCTGACTTACCAGGAAGGTTCTTTTTGATTAAAAAAGATTTTTGAATCGATCTTCGTTCTGGCGACTTTAATCCGTAAAATGAAAACTGATCCTTTAAATAAGCTGATTGTTGCTTTGCGACTTCAGGGTTTGAATACCTCAAAAACTCTTTTTTCAATTCGTTGATCATCTATAGCATGCTTTTACGAACAAAAATAGTCGAAATATATACCCTTTAAGCCATTCATAAATAAATACTTTTACGAAGGTTCTTGTTTACTTATATTGCATCTCAATTCTAGAATTATGAAACATTTATACACTTCACTACTTTTTATTTGTACTCTATTTATCTCTTTCGCTCAGGAAGAACCATTACCTAGATGGTTAACACCTGGCGAACAACAGATGATGTCCACATATCAGTTTGGACAGCAATCTTTGGAGAAAGGAATTACTACACCTCCGCAAGGTAATCTTCGGACAATGGCGGAATGGGAAGAAATCGAATATTTACTGGTTACTTGGGTTCCGAACTATGAGAATACATTGACCGGAATTGTAGAAGCAGCCGTAAACGAGTGTAAGGTATTGATCATAACTCCAAACGAAGCGAACGTCGAAAACACACTTCAAAATGCTGGAGTGCCAACGGACAGCGTTGTTTACCTTGATCGTGATTATAACTCGATTTGGATGAGAGATTACGCAGCAAATACTGTTTATAAGGACTGGAATGACTCCCTTATTCTAGTTGATTGGATCTATAATCGACCACGACCTTTAGATAATGGTGCACCAGAAGCTTATGCAAACTTCTTGAATATTCCTATTTATCAAATGACTACTGCTCCTACTGATGTGATCGCAACAGGTGGGAACTACATGTCAGATGGATTTGGAACAAGCTTTTCCTCAAAACTGATCACTGACGAAAACGGTCCTAATAATGGATTTGGGGTAACGGTAAAAACTGAACAAGATCTAAACAACATCTTTCAGGATTTTATGGGAATTGATAACTACATCAAAGTAGAACGTCTACCCTACGATGATATCGACCATATCGACATGCAAATAAAATTGCTGGATGAAGAAACTTTACTTGTAAGTGAATATCCTGATGGAGTTGCAGATGGTCCGCAGATAGAAGCTAATCTCGAGTACATTTTAGACAATCACACTTCAGCATATGGCACTCCGTATCGTGTGATCCGTATTCCTGCTCCACCATCAACTGGAGGATTGTACCCAGATCAAAATGGATATTATAGAACGTATGCAAACCAAGTTTTTGTGAATAATACGGTGATCGTTCCTTTTTACCGAGAAGAGTACGATACGATAGCTCAGCGAATTTTGGAAGATGCTATGCCAGGATATAACATTGTTGGAGTTAATGTTGACTATGATTCTGGAGAAAGCTTGATCGCATCTGGAGGTGCTATTCACTGTATTACGCATTCAGTCGGTGTTGAAGATCCGTTGATCATTTCTCATCAGCGTTTGACTGATACTTACGACAACACAAATGACTATCAGGCAACAGCGTATATCAGTCATCGATCAGGTATTCAATCCGCTACTCTTCACTATAAAATTGGAGCTGGAGGTTCTTATCAAAGTATTTCTATGACCGATATCGGAAACGAGGAATGGCAAGCCTTGATCCCAGCACAGAATGGAGAAGTAGATGTTTACTACTATATTGAAGCCACGGCAAATTCAGGTAAGACAAGTACTCGTCCAATGCCTGCACCAGATGGATATTGGAAGTTCACTGTATTTGATGATGCTGATGCAAGCATAGCAGAAGAATATTTTGAACCGTTGGAGGTTTATCCAAATCCTGCCTCAGCTATGACCGTTGTTCCGGTTAAAGCTGGTGCAAATGAGAAAGGGAAAATTGAACTCCATGACGCTATGGGACGCAAGGTGTTGACAATTTTTGAAGGTGAATTCCCGATCGGTGAAAAAAATCATTTCTTTGATGCCAATCGTTTCGCTGAAGGGGCATACACAATTCGTATCACAAGCAATAAGCGTGTAGAGACACATAACATCGTGATTCGTTAACCTGAGTTAGTAGATCATTAGGCGAAATTACCATTGGAATTTTGTAAATTCGTTACGTATAAAATAAAAACGTGATGAAAAAATTCTTAAAATTCTTCTTGATCTTGATCTTGGTGTTAACTGGTTTATTCTTTATCATCCCTTTATTTATGGATGATTCTTACAGTCTGAAACGCACAACGATCATCGAAAAAGATAAAGCAGAGATCAGATCATTTATGGCCGATTTTGGGAATTTTCAGCAATGGAGTCCATGGGCAGAAATGGATGAAAATATGACCGTTGAGATCAAAGGTGAAGCTGGTCAAGTTGGAAGTACATACCAATGGAAAGGAAATGAGGACGTAGGTTCAGGTATAATGGAGATCACAAAAGTGACAGAAGATACTGTTCACGTTCAGCTTAAATTCAAAGAGCCATTTGAATCACAAAGCCCAACGTATTATGCCTTCAAAGAAACTGAAAACGGAACAGAAGTTACCTGGTACATGAAAGGTGAAATAGCTTATCCTTGGAACATCATGTCACCTTTCTTGAATATGGAAGAAAAGATCGGAAAAGACTTTGACAAGGGATTGAAAAACTTGAAAGATGCTGTACTTTCTATGGAAGAATCTCAACCAAGTGTAGATTTCTCAAATATTCAAGAGACAGAAATTCCTCAGCGAAATTTTATAGGAGTCCAAAAGGACATCAGCTTTTCTGAGATACAACCTTTTTATGCAGAAAACTTACCTCAAATCTATGGATATGTGAATGAAAGTTTCACATTATCTGGAGCTCCGACTGGCTTGTACTTCTCATGGAATGAGGATGGTGGAACAACGAATATGGCTGCTGCAATTCCAATTACAGAACTGGAGGCTGAGATCGACACAACACTCTATTCGAACTGGGTACTAGGTGGAAAAGCATTAAAGTATGAACACTACGGTAGTTATGACAGTATTAACCTGGCGCATGAGCGGCTAGATGCATACATGCTGGAAAACAACCTTTCAAAATCAAGTCCTGTGATTGAAGAATACGTGACAGATCCAGGGCAAGAACCTGACACTTCAAAGTGGCAAACGAATGTTTATTATTTGTTAGATCAATCTGAAAAGTAATTTTTTCAGTGATGTAAGCTTTGTATAAACGTTTCACTCTTTAGATACAGGTGAAACAATTTGTTTCATATAACAATAAATGATGTGTAACGTTTATTGTTTTATAAACTTCCTTTTATACCAGGCTCCTTCCACTTTGTACCATAAAATGTATGTCCCTTTCGATAAAGTACTTAAATCCACACTAACTTCCGATCTGCGAGGTGTTTCGAACAAATATCTTTTTCCCAATGGATCCAAAACATGAAGCGCTTCAATCTTTGAATCATCCGTAAGAACAACATTTAACTCTTTAACCACAGGATTAGGAAAAATTGATGTATTAGTTAACTCCTGATCAACCAAACTCAAGTCATTTGAAGTAATGGAGCCTTCATTATCCATCAATATAAGAAACTGCTTACTCTGAAAGGCAGATTTTTGACCAATTGTATCACCATTGCAATACAGTATTATATCCAGGACTGTTGTAGAATCAACATTTGCAATAACTGTATCTTCAATATATGTTGATTGAAGTTGTTGGAAAATATTAAGCTGAAATAGAGCTACGAGCGAATCCTGAGTCAATGAAAGAGTATCAAGGCTATAGTTTACGGAATCGATCGGTAAATTATAATCAAATGAACAATCTTCTATTTGAAAAGTGACAGTATCGTCGGGCACTGTATTATAGAGACTTGAATCAATGAAACTCGTATTACTATTCGTGAGAATGAAAGTATCAATATAGGCTCCTGTGTATTGTCCAGATAAAAACTCATAAGCATAAAACGAGTACATTCCAGGACATAAATCTGATCTGGAAAAATCAGTGGTGAATTGGTCGTCTGCCCATATTATTCCCATGTTACTACCCGAATTTTCCTGCACCGCAAATACATCGAGAAAACCTTCACAGTTACCATTGGAATGCTGATAATTAACTGATACCTGTAAACCTGTATCAATGTAATCAGGGTCTAAATCTCCAACAAAAATATTTTGCGTTGTAGATGTAGAATCGATTGTATCAAAGAAAAAGAAACGAAATTCACCTCGTGTCAAACTATCAAATTCTACAGTGTAATTATCAATGAAGTTATGATCAACTAAATCAGGATTATTGTATGATGCCAGCAAGTCATAATTGAAATTACTTTGATCAACTATACTATCAAATTGAATAGTAATGTGTCCGTCATATATTGAATCTCCTGAAGGTTCCTGATAATTCAAAATAGTAAAATCATATTTCGGCAATAATGCTTCTCCTGAACCTGATACAGTAGAAAGGTACCCATTAGATCTTACCAGGTCGAAACTATGGTCGTCCATAAAACTCTTTTTAAAACAAAAATTAAAAATTGTATCTAGATGTTGCACCTCTTGTATTGGAATCATTTCCTGAGTCAACTGAATGTTATTGTGCCCGGTATAATTATAAACCTCACAAACTACAGTATTGTTACAAGTTCCTGGCTGTGGCGTCCCAACAAATGTTGCTTTTAAATAAGCCTGAGCGTTCGAGGAAAAACCATTAATGACTAAGGATACCAGTAAAATGAGCGTTGTTAACTTCATAATTTAGGATTGGTTAAAATTCGTTTGACAAAAATCATTTTCAAAGTTAAAAAATTAAAGTATAGTAACTAAAAAACTAGTCGATTGCTTCTATTGAGAATGAAGAAGGTGCAACTAATCGCCGCACCTTTTTCATTAAATCATCTGTTTAGTTTTTGATAATTTCCTCTATATATTGATCTCCATTCATTGTTATCGCTTTGATCACATATGTGCCATTTGATAATTCACTGATATCGATCTTGCTGTCAGTTGTTGAAATAATCAGACGTCCCGAAAGATCGCGAATCTCAATTCGATCTATCGCATTCTCAACATTGACATTTATGAAGTCAGAAGCAGGGTTCGGATAGATAAGGATTGAGTATTTAGACTCTTCGTTGAGACTTACAGTTGTTACTGAAAAACAGTCTGAGGTATCTCTACAACCATTGTCATTTATTCCAATTACAGCATAGTTACCGTTTTGAGCAGGTGTAAAGTCTACTTCATCAGAAAGTGAATTCACTTGATTATCACAATCGATCCATGCCAAAGAATCAGCAGTTCCAACCGCAGATAAATCAACATTATTTGATGAACTGATCGACATAACAGGCGCTACGTCAATTGTTAAGTCCAAGGTTGCAACCGAATCACATCCAGAAACGTTTTGTAGGGTCTGAGTATATGTACCAGAAGATGAATACGTATTTCCATCAGTCCATTCATAACTACCACATGCTGTAATGGTTGTAGTTGATTGTGAAGTTTGATTTATTGTCAAATCAATAGTGATGATACTATCGCAACCGGCTGAATTTGGTATCGTATCATTATATGTTCCACTTGTTGTATAAGATTCGTCACCACTTGGAACAGTGTAAGTTTCACAAGCACTCTCTGTGATTGATGCTGTTGAGTTTAGAATTGTTAGATCAATTGATATTATACTATCACATCCAGCTGCATTCGGAATTGTATCGGTGTACACTCCAGATGATGTGTAAGTTTCATCTCCACTAGGAACAGTATACGCTGAGCAAGTACTTTCAGAAATAGCATTAGTTGAATTACAAGGTAATAAAACACTTAATTCATCGATAAGGAAACCATCATTACCTCCACCTAAATAGTAATCATCATATTGTTGAAAGCGGATCACATAAGCATTCGTGAACGTTAAACCATTTGCAGAATTTATACTATCCAGACTCATATTATAAGAAACCCAGTTTAGATCCGTGTTGCCATCTCCATCAAAGTCTAAAACTTTAACAAAACTAGTACCTCCATCATCGGAAATATATAAACCGTCTTGTGCATGAGTTTCATCATTCCACTCCGACCATTTAAAATAAATTCGAAGTCCGGATTCTCCTTGAAGATCCATGTGAAGATCCGCCTGATTCGTATTGAATGTTGCTCCTGGAGGATAATGCATGGCAAGATAGTAGTTACCTGCAAAAGCATCTGCTGAGCTACCCGACCAAGTATAAACACCGGATTGAGTAGGCTGGATATATCCTCCTGACAAACTAGAGTTTGTTGTCCATTCGGCCCCAAGGGTTCCCGTTTCAAACCCCGTGTAATAAGGTTGATTAACATAAGTTTGGGCGTTTAAATTTGTTGTAAAATAGAAAAAACTGAGGCACAACGCCAGCAGTTTAGTAATTGTGTAGTAGTTATTCATAAAACCTAAATTTAAATTGTTTATACTATTAAATCTAGTCAAATTCATAGTAGAATCAAAAATGATTATCATAAAAATGATCAATGAACCCCTTTAAAATAATAGGGTAGTCCTGATTAATATGCATTAACTGTTCTTTCTCAACAGAATACTACTCAAAAACATCTCTTCATAAACTCAAGACAACATTTCAGCAATTTAACAATGTGAATTTAAGTGCTGAGCGATACTATAGCTTTATAACTAAAAAAATAGCTATGAAAAGTTTAAAAAATTTAGAAAGTAAAGCAATTAAAAACGCTACAGGTATCAAAGGAGGAAATAAAAGAGATAATGAGGGAAGTACTTCCTCCAGTGACTCAAGCTCGACATTGACTACTCATTGTGTACATTTATAAGAGTCATTTTCGGTTGCCCAACCAATAGTTAGATAGAACAAAGTTTTTACTGCATCTCAAAATATAACTTCCTAGTACTCAGTATTATTTGTTGCTATAGTGACATTAAAAAAACTATGAAGAAATTAAAGAAGTTTGAAGCGAAAGCAGTAAAAAACTCAAAATCTCTTAAAGGAGGTAATGGAAAAGATGACTATAACGGATCTACTATCAGTCACGAAACTAGACATTGGTTAATGTAATATTACATAATCAGCATTTAAACTCCCAAATGAAACTCATTCAGGGAGTTTTTTTTGTGCTATAAACCCTCATTAATCCAATTAACCTCCTTCTTTTAGCTTCCTTAATTTATTATCTTTGCTCTCCAAATCAAACCAAGAGCAATGCAGTACGATTTCAATGCCATAGAGGAAAAGTGGAGAAAACACTGGCAAGAAAACAAGACCTACAAAACAGAAGAAAAAGAGGGCAAACCAAAATATTACGGTTTGACGATGTTCCCTTATCCTTCTGGAGCCGGACTGCACGTAGGACACCCCCTCGGTTATATTGCCTCAGATATCTACGCTAGATACAAGCGCTTGAAAGGATTCAACGTATTGCATCCAATGGGATATGATTCGTTTGGTTTGCCTGCAGAGCAATACGCGATTCAGACTGGACAACATCCAGCGATCACAACCGAACAAAACGTAACGCGTTACCGCGAGCAGCTCGATAAAATTGGTTTTTCTTTTGACTGGGATCGAGAAGTACGTACTTCAAACCCTGAATACTACAAATGGACACAGTGGATCTTCAAGCAATTGTTTGATTCCTATTATTGCAAGGATTCAGATCAGGCGCGTTCCATTTCAGAGCTAGAAGACGTTTTTGAAAAAGAAGGGAATGCAACTATCAATGCTGTTCATGACTGTGAAATAGAATTCTCAGCAGAAGAATGGAAATCGTTTGACGCGAAAAAGCAGAACGATATTTTGATGGATTATCGCTTGACGTACCTGGCAGATTCATGGGTAAATTGGTGTCCAGCTCTTGGAACTGTATTGGCCAATGACGAAGTCGTAAATGGTGTTTCAGAACGTGGAGGTCATCCAGTTGAACAAAAATTGATGCGTCAGTGGTCAATGCGAATCACAGCATATGCTGAACGTTTGTTGCAGGGGCTAGAAGATCTTGATTGGTCGGATGCGATCAAAGATATTCAACGCAACTGGATCGGAAAATCAGTAGGAGCTTCTGTCAATTTTGGAATTGACGGTCATGAAGGTGAAAACATAGAAGTATTTACGACACGGCCCGATACGATTTATGGTGTTTCATTTATGGTGTTGGCGCCTGAACATGATTTGGTTGAACAGATCACAACAGACGAATACAAAGAAGAAGTAGAAGCTTATAAAAAAGCGGCAGGAATGAAATCAGAACGCGACCGAATGTCGGACGTCAAAAATGTTTCTGGTCAGTTTACTGGTGCTTATGCTGTTCATCCATTAAATGGTGAAAAGATTCAGATCTGGATCGGTGATTATGTATTGGCTTCTTACGGAACAGGTGCTGTGATGGCCGTTCCTTGTGGGGATCAGCGCGACTGGGATTTCGCTAAAAAATTCGATATTCCGATCAAAAACGTATTTGAAAACGTAGATATTTCTGAAGGTGCTTACGCAGAAAAAACAGGAGTGATCACAAATTCTGAGTTCCTGGATGGCATGAAGGTCAAAAAAGCGATCAAACGAGCGATTCATGAATTGGAAGAACGTGGAATCGGTAAAAAACAAACGAATTATCGACTGAGAGATGCTGTATTTTCTCGTCAGCGTTATTGGGGAGAGCCATTCCCAGTTTATTATGACAATGGTGTAGCAAAAACAATCGATGATCAATATTTACCGGTTGAATTACCAGAAGTGGATAAATACTTACCGACTGAAGATGGTCAGCCGCCGCTTGGAAATGCAACGAACTGGTATTGGGATGAGCAAAACAATTGCCTAACCGGAAAAGAAAATGCAGATCAGTCCCACGTTCACCCTATGGAATTGAACACAATGCCAGGTTGGGCAGGAAGTTCTTGGTATTTCTTGCGCTACATGGATCCGCATAATGAAAAAGCATTCGTAAGCAAAGAAAAAGTAGACTACTGGAAGAATGTAGATCTATATATCGGAGGAGCAGAACATGCTACCGGTCACTTATTGTATGCCCGCTTCTGGACAATGTTCCTGAAAGATCGCGGGTATATCAATTTTGAGGAACCGTTCCAAAAGATGATCAATCAAGGGATGATCTTGGGGAGAAGTAGTTTTGTTTATCGATTAGAAATTGGAGGTAAATACCCCCTGAATACTAAAGACCCTAAGAGCAAAGATCAGGTTTTAAAAGAAAAAATTGGTTACTTATTTATTTCCAAAGGTTTAATTGAAGGGAAGAGTTTATCCGAAATAGATGCTTTATCCAGAAATATACTTGATACTAAATTAAGCAAAATTAAATCAGAGTTAGATTTTGATGTTAAGCGGGTTTATGTTAAAAAAGACCTTCCTATCCACGTCGACATCAACCTTGTCGATGGAGACACATTAGATATTGAAGCTTTTAAAAACTCTCGAGAAGAATATAAAAACGCTGAATTCATTTTAGAAGAAGAAGATGGTACTTACATCTGCGGTCACGAGATCGAAAAGATGTCCAAATCCAAGTTCAACGTACAAACGCCAGATGAGCTAGTTGAGAAATACGGAGCGGATACGTTACGTATGTACGAGATGTTCTTAGGTCCGTTGGAGCAAGCAAAACCATGGGACACAAAAGGAATCAATGGGGTGCATAACTTCTTGCGCAAACTATGGCGATTGTTCCACGACAATGATGGAAACGTGAATCTTTCAGAAGGAGAAGCAGATCCGAAAGCCTTAAAAGCACTGCATAAGACGATCAAGAAGATCGATGAAGATATGGAACGTTATGTGTTCAACACGGCGGTATCTGCCTTTATGATCTGTGTAAATGAACTGACGGATTTGAAGTGCAATAACAAAGCCATATTGGAGGGCTTGACGGTGTTACTTGTTCCTTATGCACCACACATTGCAGAAGAATTATGGGAGATTTTAGGCCATGAAGCCGGAACAGTAAGTGATGCTCAATTCCCACAATACAACGAAGAGTATTTGGTAGAAAACACTTTTGAATATCCTGTGAGTTTCAACGGGAAAATGCGTTTCAAGGCTGAACTTCCTACAAACATGTCAAAAGAAGATGTGGAGAAAGAAGTGCTTGCGATGGAAAAAGCGCAGAAGTATTTGGAAGGGAAATCGCCTAAAAAGGTGATTGTTGTTCCGGGGAGGATTGTGAATGTCGTTGTCTAGCGACGACGCTATCGGCAGGGGATTCATCCCCTGCCCGAAGTTTATTCTCAGGCTCTAATTTCTTGGGGATTGTAATTTCATCCCCTGCCCGAAGTTTGTTATCAGGTTCATCTTTCTTAGGGATTGTAATTTCATCCTCTGCCCTGAATTTATTTCAGCTTAGTTGATTTATAGGGATTTATATGAAATCCCGCGCTCGAAGTATTTTCTCTGCCTCATCTTTCAATGGGATATAAGTTTTATTTCCTGTCCTGAATTTATTTTCAGCAATTATTTAGCGCTTATTGATGCAGTATGAATCCCGCATAAGATAAAGAGCATCTCATAATTTATTAGCCGCTTCAGCGGCTTTCTCTTTTAATAAGTGGCTGAAGCCACTTTGAAAATAGCGTGCATTCTGGAAGGCGAGAGATGAATCTCTCGCCGATAGGCTTCTAAAATCAATTAATCTTAAGAAAAAAACATCTTGATATTATAACGAATGCCTGAATAATTTCTCAATTTTTCTTATAGATCATTGATCTATTTATTTATCAAATATTTGGCGAGGGATTCATCCCTCGCCGATAGAGATCTTGAAATTTTATCAAGATCTTCTAAAAAAGAATCATCTTTTTATTTATCTTAAATAGATATACTAACTTAACAATCATCAAATTATGCCTCAATCTTATAACAGGATCTGGATCCATGCGATCTGGGCTACAAAATGCAGAAGACCAATTATTCATCCATCCATGGATCATCAATTGCATCAATTTATGATACAAAAATTCAAAGAAGTCGGATGTCCTATTCGAATTTCAAATGGCTACCACGATCATGTCCATTGTCTATTTTTGTTGAATCCTAAACGTCCGCTCTCAGAGATCATTCAACGCGTCAAAGGAAGCAGTTCTCACTTTGTAAATAGCAATAACCTCATCCCTGAAAAGTTCGCCTGGCAAAACGGCTTTCGATCATTTTCAGTTTCTGAATCAGTCTGTGACAATGTCTATCATTATATCCGCAATCAAAAAGCGCATCATTATAAGAAGTCTTTTGTAGAAGAGTATAAAGCGTTTTTGAAAGTTCATGATTTGGATCCAAGAGGAGATGAGCTTTTGAAGTGAAAAATCTTTTTTATTAAAACACCCTTTGCTGCGGGATTCATCCCGCATGCAATGGGTGTGATTGGATGTATTTCGTAGCCGCTTCAGCGGCTTATCTGCATTGAGCATGCTCTTAATTTTATTAAGTGGCTGAAGCCACTCGAAAGATAACATGAACTCTTTTCGGCAGGGGATGAACCCCCAGCCGATGGGAGTCCAATTTCTTTCAGAGAAAATAATTAATTTCGCATGAATCGCTTAAGAAAATCTAAATCATGAAGAGTCTATTTTATCTTTTACTTACATTGCTACTAACTAGCTGTATAGCAATAAATGTAAATGATTATGAGTTTTTAAATTATGCTGAAAAGGAGTATTTAAGGCCTTATAAAGCCTCTACAGATCATGAAATAGGTGATAATTCAGCGTGTTTTAAACTTTACGAGATCAATACTCCAGAAGTCAAATCAATTACACGAGAAAACGAATTTACCTGGGTACACATCTGGTTACCATTTTGTCCTAATGAATCATGTCAAAATATTGCTCAATATGAATGGCTCGAAAAAAGACATCAATCGAAAGGTCTGAATTTAGCCTTCATATCTGCAACCTATGATATCGACGATATTATCAAAATTGTTCAACACTCTAAATTTACTAAACCCGTTTATGTGCTTCAAAACTCATATTACGGTAGAAAGAATAAGAAAATTCGCACGAAATTCCATTCAGAAATAGACCCAAATTATGAAGAAGAAGATCCTATCTTTCATTCAGATTATCTCTTCATAAAAGATAGTTTGGTTTACTTTGTAAATAACATGAATGATTCGATTATTGAAAGTCATTCAATGAAATCAATTAATTAGCATCCCAACAATGCTTTAAATAGGGGTTGTGCTTTCTATACATAATCTCTATTTTCGTGAATCTAAATCTTTAATATGAAACAGGTCAGTCTAACATTTTTATACACTCTACTACTAACATTTGCTTACGGTCAGGGAAAAGCAATTCTAACTGGTAAGATCATTGATCCAAACTCGGACAAGGTTTTTCTTCAAGGAGTACAAACTGGAGAAAATGGAAAGCCGCAACGGATTTATTATGACTCTGTTGCCTTGGATAATAACAACTCATTCAAAATGGAAGCTCAACTTGATTCCAATACTCAAGTCAACTTTTATGACGGAAAGGAGTCAGCTCCTCTTTTGCTTGCTCCCGGAGATTCTGTTCACGTGACACTTAACACAGCTATGTTTGATGAGACGTTGCGTTATTATGGTATAGGTGCTGAAAAGAACAACACGATCGCTGCGATCACACTTATTAATGAAAGTTATTCAAAAATTATTAATGATCTAATCAAAATTGATCGAACCGACTCTCTAACGATCTTCGCGAAGAGCGATGAACTGATGGCGAACTATATCTCATTAGTCAATGCATATCAAAAAGAAGTACCAGCGTTTGATCAATATGGTAATCAATTGATCGAGCGAAAAGAGTCAAGCGCTAAAATGCTGAAGAAATATATTCGCGGAAAAATTGAATTCCAGAAACAAATGGCTCCACTTCTTGGAAAGGAGGCAATCGATTTTACAGGAATCGACCTAAATGGCGAGAAAACCTCCCTTTCAGATTACAAAGGAAAAGTAATCGTTGTCGACTTTTGGGCTACGTGGTGTGGACCTTGTAAAGCAGAGTTTCCGGCATACAAAGAATTGGAGAAAAAGTATGGAGAAGATGTTCATTTTGTAAGTGTAGGTGTTTATTGTAAAGAAGATGCATGGAAAGAAATGGCTACTGATGAAGGTTTCCAAAACAATATTTTCCTTTCTAAAAAGGATGCTAAACAGATCAAAGAATACGCTGTTAGAACGATTCCTCGTTACCTTGTCATCAACGAAGAATTTGAATTGATCGATGCTGATGCTCCTCGACCTTCTTCTGGAAAATTGCAGAATTACTGGGTAGAATAGGTTTCCCGATATATTCGACGTACCTTTGTGTTGAGTTATATAGACATACGGTTGTGATAATTCGATAATTAAGTACACATTTATATACCGATTATTATTTAATTATCATCTATAAATTCACTTCGTTCTTTATAAATGATTAAATAAATATCGGCATTATACTTACGCAAAGTAGTAAGTATATAAAAATCAGAATAAGTATAATATGACATTTCAAGATTTGAACCTGTCACCAGCCATTATGAAAGCGCTGGAAGAAACAGGTTACACCTCTCCTACCCCTATTCAAGAACAAGCTATTCCGATCGCATTACAAAACAAAGATGTTCTAGGATGTGCTCAAACAGGAACTGGAAAAACAGCAGCATTTACTATTCCAATGCTGGAATTGATCGGAAAAAGCAAAGAAAACGACCGCAAACGAAAGGTTCGTGGATTGATCGTTACACCAACAAGAGAACTTGCTATTCAGATTGGTGAGAGTTTCCGAGCTTATGGGAAATTCACCAAACTGAATTGTGTGGTGATCTTTGGAGGCGTTAAACAAGCAAAACAAACATCGGCACTGAAAAATGGAGCAGACGTTATTGTTGCTACACCCGGAAGATTGCTCGATCTAATGCAGCAAGGATACATTTCACTAAAAGACATTGAACATTTTGTTCTAGATGAAGCTGATCGAATGCTCGACATGGGATTCATACATGATGTAAAGAAACTACTCAAAGTATTGCCGAAAAAAAGACAATCATTGTTTTTCTCAGCGACGATGGCCCCTGACATTATTAAGCTTTCGAACGAAATATTATATCAGCCAACAGAAGTTGCTGTTACTCCTAAGTCTTCAACTGCAGAGAAGATCAATCAGTCCGTTTACTTCGTTGACAAAGGAAACAAACGAAACCTATTACTGCATATTCTGGAAAACCCAGAGATCAACAGTGTATTGGTCTTCACAAGAACCAAGCATGGTGCAGACCGTGTGGTGAAAGTTCTAAACAAGAAAAACATTAAAGCAGCTGCCATTCATGGGAATAAGTCTCAAAATGCTCGTCAAAAGGCACTGGGACAATTTAAGGATAATTCAATTCGCGTTTTAGTTGCTACAGATATTGCAGCCAGAGGTATTGATATTGATGAGCTGTCCTATGTTATCAACTTTGAATTACCTAATGTTGCTGAAAGCTATGTGCACCGAATCGGTAGAACAGGAAGAGCTGGTGCTGATGGAACTGCGATCGCTTTTTGTGATGCAACTGAAAAGCCCTATTTGAAAAGTATTGAAAAGCTCATTAAGCAAAAGGTAGATGTAGTTGACGGTCATCCTTTTCCTTTAGTGGATGTAGATGCAAAGATACCGCCAAAACAACCTCGTCCAAAGAGACACAACAACAATAAAGGAGGAAAGAACAATGGTAAACGTAAATACCATAAATCTAAACCAAACAAATAACATAACATTTGATAATGAAAAAGCCCAGGTGATCTACCTGGGCTTTTCTATTTTGTAAAGTTATTTCAACTATTTCACTACGATCTTAAGTCGCTCAGTAGTTTGTCCATCTTGTACACTCACAAAATAAACACCACTTTCAACCTGACCGAGATCAATATAGTTTACTCCGTTTTGGATCTGACTTTGATAAACCCCTTTTCCTTGAATATTCACTACTTCAATGTCCATTTCAATTGAAGACTGGTTGTGATATAAGGCTACCTCAAATTGTCCGTCTGTAGGGTTCGGATACATAGCTACAGTGAAATCCTCATTTTCATATTTTATCAAGCTGTTGTTTGGATCTCCTGTTCCTTCTCCTGGATTAAACTCTGTTCTAGGTTTATTTGAACGTGATGAGTTATAATCTTGTGGTGCTTTTCCTTCTGTAGCTGTACATGTTCCACCTGGAGGTACTACTTCGATCATGTAATTCAAGTTTTGTGTGGAAGGTGGAGTTACCGTATCATTCGGTAAAGCATTAAAAGGTATATTCGATGCAACAGTTACCCATTCCCCATCAAGGTCTGTGTAACGTAGAAGATCATACGAATTGTACGCAAAGCCTTCATAGTTATCCCAAACGACTCTAAAATCTCCATTTCCAAGGTCGTCCATAACCAAATGAATCGTTTTATGCGCTACCGATGGAACACTTTCCGTTCCACAACTTGTTACCGCAGAAATTCGATATCTCCATGATCTTGTCAATGGAGATGCAACAACATCATTGAATACAGAAATATTTGAGTAATGAACGGTATCGATCAACTGAAACTGACCAGCCACATTTGTTTCACGATAGATCTTGTAGTAATCAATATCGAAAATATTAGTTGCAGGTTTTTCCCATACAACGAGATTTGTTGTTGTGGATGTATCTACAGTAACAATACAGATATCAGGACGAGGTGCTCTTCTTGCTATAACCTGCCACGTAAAATCAGATGTACATCCATTCGATTGTTGGATCTGGCAAGTATACACCCCTGGAGCTAGATTATAAATATCTTCAGTGGTTGCTCCGTTACTCCATTCAATACTAGTCACTGTTTCTCCTAACGCAGGGAATACATCAAGTTCGATGCTTCCCGAGTTGGTTCCACAAACGGCTTTAGTTACGTCAGCATTCGCCGAAGCACCAGTATTTGGATTCAATTGATAAGCTTTATTCAACGTACATCCATTAGCATCGGTTACCTGTAAGCCGTAATTACCTGCGGGTACTCCGATCATGTCTTGACTTGTTCCGCCACCATTTGACCATTGGTAAGAGTAACCTCCGTTTCCTCCCTGAATAAAGGATTGTTCAACCGCCCCATTGCTTTGACCACAATCCGGGTACGTCATCAAGTATTCCACCTGCATTGGGGTTGGTTGCGAAATAGTGAACGTTTGACTTACAGTACACCCATTTCCATTTGAAACAACTGCTGTATAGTTTCCTGCTGACAAGTTATTTACAGTAGGTGTAGAATGACCAGAAGACCAGATCACGTTGTAAGGTCCGTTTGCTCCGTTAATAGACAATTGAATACTCCCATCATTTCCTCCATGACAAGAAACATCTGAAACAGATCCTGACAAGACTACATCAGAAGCTTGAACATTGGCTTGATCGACTCCGATACACCCTTTTTCATCGATGATGTTATGGTAATACGTTCCTGGTGAGAGACCACTTATGATCGTAACTCCCTGGTCACCTGTATTCCAATAATTATTATATGTCCCATTCGGACTATTAACTGTTGCCGAGATAGCACCGTTACTATTGCCGCAAGTTGAATTTGCAACATTCAATACTGATGAAGGGTTTTCATAGATCGTAAAATTGGAGCTTATATTCGAGCTACATCCGTTCACGTCGGTGTAATCATAGAATACAATGTCAGTGTACGGTAAAGCTGTATAATCCAATGTATCAAAAGGAGCTATTCCATCTTCTGAAGTATAATCTCCCAAATAAAATATACCTCCAACTGAATCCACATAATCATTCATATCAACAACTTCTTCACTTTCACAAAATTCAATAGTTGAAGTAGTAAACGAAACTTGGGCAGGTTCCACAATTTCTACTACGAAAGACTCGGTCAATGTATCAAACCCATCCGTGTACGTCATAGAAATTTGTGAAGTTCCAGCTGTTGTTCCGAAAAGCTCAATGTCCCATTCGTTCATACTATTTTCATAGGCGAAGATTGAAGTAGGATCCACAACTGTTGCTTGTGAACTTGTAAATTGTCCACTTAAGATTTCTACGTTATCGCCATCCAAATCATCAAACGTTAGTCCTTTTATAACAAAGTTATAATTGTTAACACAGCCTTTCCCAACATCATAAGGATTTACCGCAGGTGGATTATTCGTCATTTTAAAATAACCTGGTCCCGTTCCGTTTCCTGTACCGATATGGTAATAGGCACAAGCTCTACTTGAAATGGCATCACCAAAAGCAGTGATAAGCCCATCGGCGGGCCCTGAAAGAATAGCAGAAAAATTATCAGCAGCCACAGCTACCTTATTCCCCGAGGGATCTACCTCCCACATTTCAGTGCTTGAAATAAGATTATTCAATCCACTTACATATGTGTTTGATCCAAATTGAGCAACACTAGCTCCACCGAGTAAGTCAGGATTTGTGAACACCATATCTGCAGAAGAATTATTATATAACCCTAGACGATATAAATTATTGGAGGCACCATTGTTATGTAAAAAAACCAATTCTGGAGAATTATTTCTTTTTTCAACCAATCTAATGTATTGACCAAAAGCGCTTCCTGGAAATTGAGCAGAAGTTACATCTCCAGTGGAATTTAATGGAGCAAAATTTAAGGAAGCTCCTATTTGAGCTTTTGCTACAAAATAAAAATCAGATAAGTTAACCCCACAAACGACTAGTGAATTATCACTATGATCAACAGCAATATCTAAATCCATAGAACTCTGAATACCCACTGTCGTTGACGCCTCAAAACTATTACTCGTCAAGTCATAGGTATCTATAATACTCGCTCCATTTCCATCTACAGAGGCCAAAAATAATTTATCATTAACAACAACAAATTCAACTTTATTTACACCGCCGAAACTTGAAATCTCGCTAGCTAATAGTTGATTAACGTTCTCACTCAGGTCCATTGACCATAAACTAAAGTTATTCAATGTTTCTTCGTCATCAACCAAACCGAAATATAATTTATCATTCGCTACGTATGCGTCAACATCACGTATTAACCAATCAACAATTGGTTGGGAATATATAGTTGTCCATGTTTGAGAATCGGTATTAAATCGTTTAACGAAAATGGTCTGACTATTATCATCCGCATAGGTAAAATACCATTTACCATTAGACATCTGATTGATCGAGGCTCTTCCTGAGAATACCGCTTCAAATCCAGTCGCAGGACTCGGAATCTCTTTCCAGGAAACTGCAGTCATTTGTGAAAAAGCACTATTCGTTATAAAAAAGACAACGACAATTGATAAATAAAAATTAATCCGTTTCATAGCAGTGTAAATAAGTAATTTCAGAATAAAACTAACCTAATTATTTTAGAATAACCCTAAAATAAACAGAGAAGTTAACCATTTTAATATTTGTTTAATACACAGTAGGTTAAAAACTCTGGTCTATTTGAAAGACGAAATTTTATTACATTCGTTGGCTGAAGTGTTGAGATTTTTTTTATATATCGTAATTGTACTTGTTTCTACTGGAGTTTCCTTCGGTCAGATCACACAACTAAACGGTTATTTTCCAGTAAATAATTACACCAATGACGATTTTAATTCTCCGGTTCAAATTTGGACAGGGGAACAAACTGAGCAAGGTATTTTCGTTTTTGGAAATGATAAAAACATCATAAGTTTTAATGGAACGGACTGGTCATTTGTACAATTAGACACTTCAAAATCAAATATTCCGCTTGCTGACATAAAAGAGAAAGAAGTTTACAAACTCTTCAAGTCTACAGATGGAACTATTTATGTTTCTAGAAAAAATGCATTGGGTAGACTTGAATACAATGACCAGGGAAAACTATCCTTTGTGCCTTTTCATTATGACAGCACGCTAACCAAAACGTGGTACATTTATGAGTCGGCGGATCGATCAATACTCTTTACATCCAATGATCGCGTATTAAAATATTTCCCTGATTCTGATTCCTTGATCACGATCTTGACTAAGGAACAAGTGAACAATGGAATCATAAACTCAAGTGTTCAATTCGGAAATAAATTAATGCTGGGTGTTTCTTATGAGAAAAAAGAAAATAGATCTAACGGTCAGTTCTTTGTTTTAGACTATTTAAATAAAGGCTCCATTCAACCGGTATCAACTGATAATGAAAGAAAAAGCTATCAGTTCAGATCATCGTACATGGCAAACGACACCAACTACTTCGTAGATTACAGAGGTGGTGTTTATTACTTGAATGGCAGAAATAATACATTAGAGAAGAGATTTCAGTTAAGACGAAATGGTGAGAATAGAGAGATCCGCACCAATTATTTAGTGAAACATGGTAAATACCTTTGGGTGGCAACTGCGAATCATGGTGTTGAGATTTATGATCTCAAAGGGAATATCATTCGAGAATTTGGTGAAGTTGAGGGTCTACAGGATCTAAATGTTTTCAGTTTATTTTTCGATAAAGACAATAACCTTTGGCTTAATCTTGACAATGGGATTGCGAATATCGAATTTTCTTCCCCTACAGCATCATGGGATCGAAACCAAGGCCTCGAAGGAGCAGCCGAAGCATTGATCATTGAGGATAACGAAATATTCATTGCAACCCGCGCTGGAATATTTAACTCTTACGCCGCATCCAATAGAATGCTGTTCAAAAACACAAGAATTGTTGAAGAGTCTTGTTTCGATATTAAATCATTTAATACTGATTTTGGAAAAAGAAAGTTAGTGGTTGGTTACAATGGTATTTACGAGATCACGTCTCTTGAAAGAAAAGAAACTATCGGAAATAACCTCTATGCTTGGGAGCTTTTCCAATCACCTTTTAATAGAAATAAAGTTCTTATAGGAGGAGAAGGTTTCCTGGGAGAAATTACATTGAGTGAATCAGGATGGGAGTATCGAGAACTTAAAGAATTTCCGTCCACTACGATCAGAAAATTTGAAAACTATAAGAATAAGGTTTATTTCAGTGTTTCTGGAACTGGAGTATTTAGTATAGATCGATCTGGAAAAATTAAGAAACTCCCGATCGAAGAAGGTATAAATACGGATAAGTCAAACTTCTATTTAACTGCATTCAAGAACAAATTGTACGCCGGATATAACTATGGACTCCTGCAAATCAGAAATGACTCACTTGTAAAACTTAAAGTTGAAGGCATTTTCTATGATGATAAAAGCGACGTAATTTTTCACCGTTTATTCAATCATCCCGAAAAGGATGAATTATGGGCTGTAGTATTCGACGAGAAGAATAAAGAGAAATCGAAGAAAGAAATTGGATACTTTAAAGATGATAATGGAACTCTTGTTTGGACTAACCTGAACAACAACAGCCTGGAAAGTGGTGTGGTTATGGACATTCAATATAATAAAGGGTTGATGTACTTCGCTACTTCAGAAGGATTATTGGTGTTTGATAGAGAAAAGCTTGAGAAGATCAATGACCCCTGGAAAGTATACATTTCTGATATCAATATTAGTGATAGTTTAGCTATCTATATACCAGAATTCGCAAAAGATCTTGGACCCGTTCCTTATGGTAAGTCGATCCGATTCAATTTTGCAGGAAACAGTTTTTCAAATAACGGTCAAATACAGTACAGATATAGAATTCTAGAATTATCTGAGGATTGGTCAAAGTTTGAACCTACAAACTTCCGAATTTCAGATAATCTTCCCCATGGGACTTACACGCTGCAGGTTCAAGGTAAAAACTATCACAATACGAAGAGTGAGATCTACGAATACAAATTCACCATTCTACCACCCTGGTATTTCACCTGGTGGGCATATTTGATCTATTTCGTTTTATTTATCTTGATCATTATCATTACGACACGAATAAGTATCTATCGTGTAAAACAGAAAAATAAACAACTTGAGGAGATCGTAAATGAACGAACCAAGGAGATCGCTGAGCAAAACACCATGCTTGAGGATCAGAAAAATCAGATCGCAGCGAAAAATGAAGATATCCTTGACAGTATCAAGTACGCAAAACGTATCCAAAACACAATTCTACCATCAGAAAACCTACTCTCTTCATGCTTTAAAGATCACTTTGTTTTCTATCGCCCTAAGGACATTGTATCTGGAGACTTCTACTGGATGCGTAAAGTTGGAGGTAAGATAATTTGGTCTGCGGTTGACTGTACAGGTCATGGAGTGCCTGGTGCATTCGTTAGTATCGTTGGGAATAATGGATTGGTTCGAACAGTGAACGAGTTTAAACTTGATCAACCAAATTTAATTCTAGACAAACTCAGAGAATTAGTAGTAGAAGCATTTAGAGCTCAGGGAGAACGAGATGTTAAAGATGGTATGGACCTCGCTTTACTTTCTCTAGACCCAGAGACCAATAAACTTATGTATTCAGGAGCGAATAACCCACTGATCATAATACGCGACAAAGAAGTGATCGAAATAAAAGCTGACAAACAACCAGTTGGAGATTTCGAAAGATCATTCCCTTTTACAAATCATGAAATTCAACTTCAAAAAGACGATTGCGTATACATTTTCTCTGATGGATATGTAGATCAATTTGGAGGACCTAAAGGCAAAAAATTGAAATCTAAACCATTCAGAGAACTTTTATTGAGTATTTCTCACTTACCTATGAATGATCAGTTAAAATGCCTTAACCAACACTTTGATTCGTGGAAAGGTGACATTGAACAGCTCGATGACGTCTGCGTTTTCGGTGTTCGAATATAATTTTTTTTTACACCTCCCCCCCATTCATTTCTTTTGGTTCCGTTCTTACTTATGAAACCAAAAAAATATGAATTATGAATCTAGGTAAAACATTTTTATACGGACTAGCAGTTTCAGGATTAATATTAACTGCATGTAAAAAAGAAGAGGATAATCAGCCAACAACTGATCCTCAAACGAACAATCCTTCGGCACAGGATCTTGGTGCTTATTTTGATCAAAATATTCAAGATGAAGTGGAATCTTTCACTGCTGATGCGTCAAGTTCATTTATGATCACGACAAGTGGAGGTTCTCAATTAAGCTTCCCGGCAAACGCATTCGAAGACGCAAATGGAAACACTGTTTCTGGATCAATTAATTTGGAAGTTGTGGAGTTGTTAGACAAACACTCAATGTTACTGGCAAACAAACCAACAATGGGTAATCTACCAGGTGGAGGAAGAGCTCCATTGACATCAGGAGGTGAGTTCAGAGTAACAGCAACTCAAAATGGTAACGAGATTGATCTTAGAGATGGATTCGGATATAGTGCCACTGTACCTGCTCCAAATGGAATTGATCCAAATATGGATGTATTCTACGGTTCTTCTAATGGAGACACATTGACTTGGGATCAAGCAGATAGTGCAGCAGTTTGGGGTCAAAATGGATTCTATGAAACTTATTTTGATTCATTGAACTGGGTTAATCTTGACTATTTCACTGATTCTTCAGGAATGAATACAACGATTAATGTAGAAGTTCCTGCTGGATTTGATAACACGAATTGTATGCTATTCATCTCGTTTGACGGATTGAACTCATTGGCGAACTTATATAACTATCAGAACGGCGCCTTCACATCTGCTCCATATTACACATTGGAGATCGGAACCGAGGTACACTTTGTAGCAGTATCATCGATCAATGGAGATCTTCATACAGCGATCGTTTCTGCAACGATAGATAACAATCACTACGAAGTAATATCATCACTTGATCTTACTTCTGAGTCTCAATTTGAAAGTGATATTAACGCTCTTCCATAAGTAGTTTTAGTTAGCGTAGTATAAGAGGAGAGGTCGATTTGGCCTCTCTTTTTTTTTAGAAATAAGCAACATATCCAAAATGAACTTTCCCATCTCTAAAGAGGATCGGGTTTTCGAATTGTTGACCAAGCGCATATGAGATAGAGAAGATCCCCAGGTTTGTTCCAAAACTGAACCCTGCTCCAAATCCATATGGATCATCTTGATAATAACCATCAACAACGTTCTCATAAAGAGACTGATCGAAAAAAGCAAAAGCATGTGAGTTTCTGTCTACTAAAAAGCGATACTCTAAACTAAATGTTGTTAATGTTGTTGCTCTCAACACCTCTTCATTAAACCCACGTTGTGTTTGCAAACCACCAAACCGAAACTCTTCGTTCTTAAAGATCTCTGGAGCAAAATAAGAACTAGTAACAATAGAAAAACGGAGAACGTGGCGTTTTGCTAACGGAACGAAAGCTTCTATTTGAAGGTCACCTCTAAAAGTTGTTGAATTCAAAATACTGTCAGTAACCTCAGTTGAACTTGATCGCTGACCTGCGGAAAGTTCGACAGAAATTTTAAGTCCTCTGGAAGGGTTCGGTAAATAATCAAACTGCTGTCTAAACAACCCTAAACCGTATCGATTAGTTGAAACGGAAACAAAATTTTCACCAGAATTTACACCTCCAGATAACACATTTGAATTGTCGGCCTCATAAAAAGCTTTAATGTAATTCCCGCCTCGTAAAAAATACTGAACACCTAAATTTAAATTAGTCGTTAGAAAAGAACTGTCTTGTTTATAGAGTTCAAATTGAGTATCAATTCCAAATGGAGTGTTGAACAAGAATGGATAAGTAAGACGCATGTCAAGATCTTGTGTAGTCGGTTGTAAACTTCTCCAGTTCACATTAAAAAGCTCACCTCTTTTCAGTACATTCTGTAGTTTCAAGCGGACATCACCTGTAATTATATTTTCGTCCGTGACCGGATCAGGTTGGAGACCAACAATACCGTTAACCAAACTGACTGGGTTACTTTCCAGATATAGAAATACTTCTACTCCTTCATCAGTAAATAATAGTTCTTTTGGTTTGATCTCATCTAAAAATTGAATTTGATCTATTCTTGAGGTTATATCATTTAATGCGGACTGATCATAAAGATCTCTTTCTTTGATCGCGATCGCGTTGACCACAAACTTTTTAGAGATGGATGCATTCCCTTTGATATGAATTTCCTTAATCGCTACTTTCGGTCCTTGAAAGATCTTCAATACAGCATTCGTTTCAGGCACACTGATCTCTTCGATATCTAGGCCAACTTTAGCAAAGGGATAACCATTATTTGTTAAATGGTTAGCGATCTTCTTGATCGTTGCAGAGATCTCTCTTGCGTTAAACGAAACATGGCCTAACATTCTTTCATTCACTCCTGAAATTCTCCGAATCAGAGATGCATCAGCAGAATCTACTGCTATATTGACTTTCTCAAATTTGGGCCCAATATTAAATTTAACTTCTGCAACTTGTTCATTCCATCGGATCGTATCAATACTCGCTAGGATATATCCTTTCTTGATCAGTTTGTAACGCTTTCCGATCAGGAAGTCTTTCAGTCCTTCTTTTGAACGAAAATTTTTCCCTTCATATCGACTCAAATATGAATTCTCTTTATCAGAAAAAGACAAAGTCAATTTTTTTTGGGCGAAGGAGCATCCAATAATTGAAATGAATATAACCAAGAGTATTCTCGACATTACGAAATTCTTAACGTGCACAAAATAAGATTATTTGAAAGGCTAATGTTCAAATTTCAACGTATATTTTTCGTTAAGTTGTTTCATAATCCATATATTTACGTCATCAAACAAAACAATAAACAAAGAAAGCTATGAAAAGAATTATGCCTTGGGCTATTGTCGGACTATTTTTTGTATCACTTGCATCATGTGGATCTTCTAAAGCTCATTGTGACGCTTACGGTGATACTGAAACTACAATTGAAAACAACGACTTAGCTCAGCGTTAAGTTCTTACTACATAATATTATGTTGGAATAGGTGTTTTATCGAGCACCTATTTTTTGTTGAGTAAAATTTTGATGTCCTCCATCAACTCATTTACATCGGAGATACTTGTCCCATCATAATACCCTCGAATTCGGAGTTCACGATCAACAAGCACAAAATTGTTCGTATGAATAAAATCAGATCCTGCATCGCCTAAATTCTGAGCTTCTGCAGGTTTGAGTACGAAAAAGGAATTCCTGGCCAACGCATATAATTCCTCTTTTTTTCCAGTTAAGAAGTGCCACTGTCCATCAACTGCACCATGTTTAGTTGCATATCTTCTCATTACAGACACACTATCTGTTGCGGGATCAACAGTAAAACTAAGGATCTTAAAATCACTTTCACCTTTAAATTCCTTCTGCACTCGCGTCATTTGCTGAGTCATAACTGGACAAATTGATCCACACGTTGTGAAAAAGTATTCAGCAACAAATATTTTTCCTTTGACATCTTCAAGTTCTACGATCTCATTTTGTTGATTGCGAAAAGAAAAATCACCAATCCTGTGACCAATTCCCACATTAAGTAGTTCCGGATTCACCATTTCAGACTTAAGATCTTTTGGTTGAATTACGGGAAGTTTCTTTTGGTCCATCTGTTCTTTGGACATGAAATAAGCGATCGTTATTCCCGCCACAACAATACCTATGATCACTATTAATCGCATAACTTATTTTTTACAAAATTAGTGCTTTTAGATCAGCCTTCACGAACTTTTCAGCATTATCAGTTTCGAATGAAACGCATGTTACAGATCGCTATCCAGCAATTCATCTTTAGTTTCTTCCTTGGGCTTTGGAATAAAGAATGAGATGGTAGAAACACCTATTCCTGCAAAAAGTAATATGCGTTGAAACGGCCAATGCATAAATCGAAACATCAAACCGGCGAACACCAGGATCATTCCGACATAAAAGATAATCGATTGCATCTTATTGATCTTCCGTTTCCGCTTATCAAAGAAATTAGAGAGAATAGAGCTAATAAAGCCAAGGATCCCAAAAGCGATTACACCAACATAGAACAATAACCAGTAAGGAATACCTACATAGATTCCCAATGAAAGTAATGTGAGACTCAGCAGGGAAATAAAAAATGCTGTCAAACTTATTTTGCCCCACATAGCTTACTTGATCTACTTTAAGGTAAATGTATCTTTCCCGATCAATGCGCCATCAGCAAAAATTCGAACGTCGTAATTTCCGCTAGGAATTTCCTTCTCTTTGAGGTTGTGAACGATCGACATATCCAATTGCTGACCTTGATAATTGATCTCACGACTATCAGTATAAACGATTTCTCTTCCAGCAATTTTTACCACGTTGTTTGGACGGGAAACCAGTACCTGACCATTCGGATCGATCACCTGCATGTAGATCATCTTATCACCAGTTCGGGCAATCGTGTTTTCTCCGATTGTAAATGTACATGAAACAATATCGGCACGTCCAGCTCGATTCACAGAATGTGTATTACCATTTAATCGATATCTCAGCGCTTCAGATACGAAGTTGAATGCATTTAGTTTTGCACCTTTCGCAAGTAGTTCAGCATTCTGCTCGTTCTGCTCTTTCAACTCATCTCTCTCCGACTGTGTTTCGTTCAATTTAGTTGAAGTTTCATCCAAACGGTTAGAGAGATCAAGGTTGAGTGTGTTCAAGGAGTCTATCGTGTAAATGTAACGTTTCATGATGCCTCTCAATCGTTCGTTTCTTCTCTTTAACTGATTGATTTCTCGGTAGCTTCGAATCTTTTGATCATTCAATTTATCTAAAAGACTATTTATACTATCCTTTTGCATTTGTAAACTATCCGCTTTTGACGCATCTTTTTCGATCAACAGATCATAAGTATTCAGCATTTCCTGGAAATCAGTTTTCAAGTCCATGGTCTCACCGTCAATGTAACCAGCAAGAGCTTTATTCATGTCTTCCATTTCACTTTCAAGCTGCGCATTTGTTGTTTTACAATCTTCGTATGCTGACGATTCATTGGCATACATCCAACCTAAAACTCCTGCACCAATTAATGCTAGTATTGTGATTAGGATCCAAGCTCCTGCACTCGACTTTTTCTCTTGCTGAAATTCTTCCTCTGACATGCTATTACTGTTGTTTTCTTAAAGTTACGAAAATTTGTAGTTTATGTTCCACTCTTAACAGTTCTTATGAACCGTATTCCATTAAGTATGCTTTTAAAAACTCGTTGAGATCTCCGTCCATCACCGCATCAACATTTCCTGTTTCGTGATTGGTTCGAACATCTTTGACCAGTTTGTATGGGTGCATTACATAATTCCTAATTTGAGATCCCCACTCGATCTTTTTCTTCTCTGATTCAATTTCGGCTCGCTTCTCCATTCTTTTCCGAAGTTCAAGTTCATAGAGCTGGGACTTCAAAAGCTGCATTGCTTTCTCTTTATTCCCGAGTTGCGATCTTGACTCAGAGTTCTCGATCACAATACCAGAAGGTTCGTGTCTCAATCGAACTGCAGTTTCGACTTTATTTACATTTTGTCCTCCTTTACCTCCAGAACGAAACGTTTCAAAAGTTATATCTGCGGGATTTATATTAATCTCAATAGAATCATCTACAAGCGGGTAAACATATACTGATGCAAAAGAAGTATGGCGTTTGGCATTCGAGTCAAATGGAGAGATACGCACCAATCGATGAACACCATTTTCTCCTTTCAAATAGCCGAAGGCGAAGTCACCATCAAATTCGATCGTAACTGTTTTGATTCCTGCAACGTCTCCTTCCTGGTAATTTAATTCCTTCAGTTTGTATCCGTTTTTCTCTCCCCACATCGTATACATTCTCATAAGCATACTTGCCCAATCACAACTTTCAGTTCCTCCTGCTCCAGCTGTGATCTGCAAAACTGCATTCAAACTATCTTCTTCACCTGAAAGCATGTTCTTCAGTTCCAGCTCTTCGATCTCTTCGATCACTTTTGAATATAGTTCATCGATCTCCTCTTCTGAACCCGAACCATCCTGAAAAAATTCGATGAGCACTTCAAGATCATCCAGTTTATTGGATAGGTTTTCACAAGACTCCACCCAAAACTTGAGTTGTCTTGTCTTTTTCAATAAAACCTCAGCTTTATTCGGATCATCCCAAAAAGTAGGGTCCTGAGCAGCTAACTCATTTTCATGGATCATTCGTTTCTTCTCCTCGATATTCAAGTATCCAACCAAGTCATCAACTCGTTGTCTCGCTGCTTTTAATTGATCATTGTTAATCATGGCTGCAAATTTAAACAAATGAGGATAATTTGATCAGAGAAAAGTTCTGATTCCAACTATTTTCCACTTTAACACCTTTGAGTTTAAAAATATTACTAACTTAGATTTCAATTCATTACGAAAGTATGAACCGACAAAACCTAACACCAATAAAAAAGTCTACTCATAGAGGTTATCACCAAATGGATTTTGATCATTCATTCAATACAGTACCACTAAAGAAATCTCTGCAACAATTGAGAACTACCCCCCCAGCAAATTTATTGCCAAACTAAATAGACTTACCCCTAAAAGTGAATTATTAGAACCGCCTTGACATCACAGTATAGCGCTAAAAAACTATACACTCAATTTTATAATTCACTTAATGAAACAACAATGAAAAAAATAATAAAACAAGTAGGAAACACGTTCCTACTGTTGACAACATGCGGTCTATTTTCCGCAGGCATTAATGCTCAAACACAAAACACAGGAAATAATCTTTGGTCTTTTCCGCCTAATTACTTTGATCAGCAAAATCTAATAACACCTCTCCCCGAAGGACTAAATCCATTTGATGATTATAACGGAGCCCCATCAACCAATTCGCATAATGTGGTGCGTGACATGGATGGAAATATTCGATTCTTTGTGGTCGATGAACGGGTTTTCAACAAAGAAGGAAGACTAATTGATAGAATGTATAGTGGCGGAGTAAGCAGCATCAAAGGAGCTGCGGAAACATTGATTTTACCATATCCTGGAGATTGTCAAAAATACTACATTTTTGCTACAGGTAGACCCAATTATGGATTGACGGGTCAAAAGGAACCTTTCTATTCTATAGTAGACTTGTCTGCCCAGAATATATATGATTCAAATACCACAGGAGCTTTAGAATATACGAACTCTGGAAATGCAACATCAATAGCTGATATAACACCTACATTTTACGGTGATGATTTGCCGAGTGCAATTGACAAGTTTGGTAATATCTTTTTTGCTGCAACAAAAGAAAATTGTTCTGGTGAAAGATTCGTTTTTGTTTCTTCTGAATTTGGGATTCATAAATACATTTTGGATGAAAATGGATTGAATTATTCAAACGAATTTATTCCGTTTGACCTACCCTCGACGTTCAATCAGATTAAAATGCGCAGTGGCATGGAGGTCATTGAACTAAGTAATGGAAATTACCGAATTGCTGTTGGTCATGCTTCTATCCAAAATGGAGTAAGAGGCACAGCTCTTTTTACTGCAGAATTGAATGGACAAGGTGTATTAATCCCAAACTCTCAAATATCAGTTTTTCTTGAGAACGATGGTGTTGGAACAATCGAAACACAAGCTTACATCCACGGTTTAGAGTTTTCTCCCGATGGGAGCAAGTTATATATTACTCATAACACTAACAACAATAACCCTTATCCAATTGAATATTTTGATTTTGATAACGCTGGTATTAATCAGTTACAACCTCTGATTGTACCGAATGATGATGATTTCCATATGTCGCAAATGGAAATTGATATAGATGGAGACTTGGTTTTGGTGACTAATGATCGCATTGCGGCACTTGAAAACCCCAATACTCCTGACGTTAACAATTGGGTGAATATAAAAGTTCCTTTTTCGAGCACATATCAAGCCAACGACGAAGGAACAAATACAACAAACACGACTGTCGCAAGAGCAATAACTTCATACATTTTTCCGGATCAGGTTGGAGGTATGAATTACACTGAACACTTAACATCCAACCTGGCATGTTTAGGCGAAACGAACTCATCAAACACATGGTCTCCTGGAAATGGAAATAACCCTTTTGGCTCAATTAATGGCGATGTCTATATTGATGGAGACTTAACTATACCAGCAGGAACCAATATCCAGATCAACGATATGACATTTTATTTCTCTCCTGGTTCTAAACTCATAGTGGAGAGAGGTAATACGAACAGTAATACAAATGGTGCACGATTAGCACTAAACAACACTACCTTGACAGTTGATGATCGATGTTCCAAAAATGCAATGTGGAATGGGGTTCAAGTGCGCGGTTATAATACGCAAAATCAGTCACCTTTGTCAACAACAAATCAAGGATGGTTGCGCATGTTTAATAATTCAAGAATTGAACATGCCTATATCGGTGTTGCAACAACAATATATGATAGTCAATCAAACTTTCCTTTTAGACCTGGACAATTTGATTTTAGTGCAACAGGTGGTATTATCCAAGTTTCCAACAGTACTTTTTATAATAACCGCCAAGATATATTGCTGCAAGGTTACCAGGCTCCAAACGGTAATGACAATCTTATGTATGCAAGAAACTGTGAGTTTATAACTGACGGACTTTTAAATGATGTATCGGTTTATCCATTAGGGCATATCACATCTATAAGTAATGTAGGACTGGATTTATTTGGAAATGATTACATAAATTTAACTCCTGATCTTTATGACTTCAATAAGCAAGGTGCGGGTGTTGTTGCAATTAATTCTCAATTCAAAATTAAAGCGAGGTGCCAGGGGATAATTCCAATTGGTTCATCTTGTAACAATTTTGATAGAAGTAAGTTTCAGAATCTTTATTTTGGTGTGTACTCTTTGTCAAGTATAAGTGGTCGTAAAACAACTATAGATAGAAGTTTATTCGTTAACAACTATTTTGGTGCTCTACTTGGAAATGATGATTATGCAGAAGTAACGAGAAATGATTTTGAAGTTTATCGCTCAGCGGCACCAAATGAAACATTCAGAACATATGGGTTGTTCTTAGGTAGCTGCGACGGATATCAGGTAGAAGAAAATACATTTACTGAATATAATGATCCCAATGTAAGTACTCCTGGGAATACTTATGGTGTAATAGTTAATAATTCAGGCACTGAAGATAATTTAATCTACCGTAATGAATTCTTCGATTTGAGAGTAGGGTCCCAGGCTCAGGGTATCAACGGATATAACACTGTTGCAAATCAGCCTCCTACATTAATTAAAGGGCTTCAATTTAAATGTAACCACTATTACAATGATATTTACACCGCGGACATAGCTGTAACTTCAGGTTTAATTAGAAGAGAACAAGGAGATTGTGATCCTACGTCAAACCCTAATGCGACGGAAAAACCAGCGGGCAATAGGTTCAGTCATTCGGGTAACTTTCCTACCAATGATATTGCTGTAAATTTCAATGTAGTTGACTTTGAATATGCACATCATGCAGATCTAATAACTACCCCTATTGATTATAGTGTAAACAAAGTAGCACTCAATTATTGTGCTTCTCTTGGCAATGATCCTAATAATCCAGACGACCCTGTTTATTTCGATGAGGAGAACTCTTGTCCTTCAAGAATCATCGAGTTAGGTCCTATAGGTGTCGGTCCACTCTTACCATTATTTAAGGGAAAGCTGGATTCGCTAAAAGCGGTGATTGCTGAAAAAGAAAGTGTAATAGATGATAACCAAACAGCTTTTCTAATTAACTTGATTGGTTCTTCCAATAACGGCAACATTAAAAATACGCTATTGGATATTTCACCGTATCTATCTGATGAAGTTTTAATTCAATATATCCTTTCAAATCCACCTATGGGACATCTAAAACAAGTGGTTCTTGCCAACTCTCCCCTCTCGGATGACGTTATGAATGTACTGGAAAGTATCAATGTTTCGAATGGAATTATGAATCAGATTAATAATGTGCAGTTCGGTAAATCAGAAAGAGATCGTTTAATTAGTGATATTAATTACGATCGAACGGAGCGTACTTTACTTCTTAATCAAACAATACGTCTTGTTTTAGAAGATACTATAATGCCAGGCAGACTTGATACTGTTGCCGTTTTACTCAAAGAAGAGAGTAGAAAGCGTAAAAAAGAACAATTATGTGATGTTTATTTCTGTGACAAGGATTCAGTTAATTTCGATAATACACGAGCTGAGCTGGAGCTACAGCATGGTTACAACAATTACATTAAGGTAGCTGAATTGAACGAGGTTTTATCGACAAAAACTGGAACTGTAAAAACAGATACGTTGCGAACGGATACAGGCCTCAGACAAAATGTAGAAAATGTAGCATACGATCAGTTTGATCGAATCAATTCAGTCCGTGGAGAAGCCCTTCTTTCTCTTTATCTGGACTCTTTGTTTCAGCCTTACGTAGAGCCTTTGCTTACAGGGGGTTCAAACAAATCATTTGATATTGAAGAATCTAATGATAGACAAAGTACTCCTTCAATGAAATTGTTCCCTAATCCATCAAAAGGATCACAGGTTACAGTGGACTTCGATGTCGAGGCTTACGAAAACCCAATTATCGAATTAGTGGATATTTCAGGTAAAAGAATAACTGATTGTATTATTGAATCAAAAATCGGCGCCAAGATAAACACTGATCATTTAGAGGCTGGAATTTACTTCGTTAACCTCTTAGATAATGGTAATTTTATTGAAACACAAAAGCTAATTATCCAATAAATAAAGACAATCCCCTGCGCATTTAACGCGCAGGGGTATTTTATCAAGTGAAATCTCATTTAATTTACATATTATTCGTATTCTTGATATGCCCAACTACTAGCTTAGGGCAAAAGTTATTTCATCAAGACATTTATTATGGTGGAGTGACTGCGTCTGGGTTTAGTACCGGCGTCGGTGCTTGGTGGCCTGAAGATACTATTACAGTTAATATTGAACCAGGAAGTACTATTAGAAATGCCTGGATGTTTGTATATACCTTGGGTTATCCAGACGAGCTATCTATTGTTTTAGATGGAGAACTGGTTCAAATTGATACTAATGTAAACAAGATAAGTACTTTTTTAAATCCCCTCCCTCAATCACATCCAGTTAGATTGTACGCTGTGGATATTTCAAATTTAGTTGAACCTAACCAAACAGAGTATCCCATAGAATTACTTGCAGTAGGTCAACCTGAAGTTAATTGGGGCTGGTGGTCCCCAGTTTTATATATAGAGTATGAAAATTCAGGTTTAGATAAAATAACAACATCGTTGTGGTATAATGATTTAGACATGATTGGTCTTGAAATCTATAACTTTAGCGGCCTTAATAATATAGAATTCTCTCAGGATATAGGGTTGTCCATATTTACAGATAGGGTAGTTTGGCAGAATCCTTATGACATTTTTATTAACAACACACAAATCGGAGAATTTAACCAAAACGACAGTTATAATACTAGTACTCCGGCAGTTGGTGTACAAGGTCATTTTTATTATCAAAACAGTGAGCTTTTTGGTTTAGGAGATGATGTGCCTAATACCACTATGTACGGATCTGATGGTATTGCTGTAATCAATACTTATCTAAGTAATGGAGATACAGGTTATGAATTAAAAATGGAACAACACCAAAATCCATCATCTCCAACAAACAAAGCAATCAATTTGATTTTCCCACACGCCTATACCACACCCTGCGATACGTTCTCGACTGAAATAATAGCAGACACTGCTGTTTGTGCAGGAGATTCTCTACAACTTTTTGCCAGTGGAGGGAACAATTATGAATGGTTAAATGCTTCAGGAATGGATAATCCGAATATCTCAAACCCAAAAGTTTCACCCGATAGTTCGCAGCTCTATGTCGTAAGAATTGAAAATGCACCTGGATGTTACAGAACGGAACAGGTTTTAGTAAAGCTTCATGAAAATCCAATCATTGATTCTATCAGAATAACACCCGAAACATGCGGAGATGAAAATGGAGAGGTCAAGGTTTGGAAAAGTGGGAACGCTCCTTTTACGAATATCCTAGGAGCTACCTCTCAATCAAGTGGTACATTTAGTAATCTTATTGGAGATACTTATAACCTTGAAATAGTGGATGATAATGGTTGCTCAGTTGATACAACAATTACAGTTCCTATTGAAATTGACGTAGAAGCTGGATTTAATACCAGCCCTGAAAGTGGTTTTGAGCCTCTCTCGGTTGATTTAATCAATACTTCGCAAAACGCTACAGACTATGAGTGGTTTATTGACGATTCAATTTGGGATAATTCTGTAAATACTTCTGCCTATTTTGATTCCACTGGAAATTATCAGGTTACCTTATATGCATACAACAATCGACCAGAATGTGTTGATAGTGCATCATTCACGATTATTGTTAAAGATACCATCTTTGCTCGCATACCTAATATTATCACTCCAAATGATGATGGAGTAAATGACGTTTTTACCATTGATGTTCGAAGAGCTGAGCAAATTGAAGCACAGTTTTTCAATCGGTGGGGAAATGAAGTTAACAGTGCTATTCAGAAAAGTAATGGTCTGCAACAAACCATTCCGTTATGGGACGGTAAAACATCGGAAAACAAATCAGTAACTGAAGGAACATATTTTTATACAATTACAATCACATCAGTTACCGAAAAAAAATATAAATTTCAAGGGCATGTGCAGGTGAGTTATTGATTGCGGTTTTTTAGCAAAAGAAAAAACGCATCAACTGATCTAAATACACCTTCATCCACATAATATTTTATCACTTTTAAATCCTTTCTCTCAGAAATATTTTACATTTGAATTCAAAATTAGAGAAGAAATGAATATTCCAGCTGATTTAAAGTACACGAAAGATCACGAGTGGTGTAAAGTTGATGGTGATACATTGACAATTGGTATTACTGATTTTGCTCAGAGTGAATTAGGTGATATCGTTTTTGTTGAAGTTGAAACTGAAGGAGAAGAACTTGATAAAGAAGAAGTTTTTGGAACGATCGAGGCCGTTAAAACAGTTTCTGATCTCTTCATGCCAGTAAGCGGTGAGGTTATTGAGTTCAACGAAGAACTTGAGGCTAGTCCTGAAGTTGTGAACAGTGATCCTTATGGAGAAGGCTGGATGATCAAGGTAAAAGTTAGTGACCAAAGTGATCTTGATGATCTTTTAGATTCAGCGGCATACAAAGATCTGATCGGTTAATCCGTTTTGTTACGCTTTATACTTCCAAGTTCGATCTGGACGATACTTGTCATCACTGTTAGTTTGATACCTTCATCTAGCTTCGATGCAGATCAATTCAAGATCGAAGGTTTAGACAAGATCATACATACGTTTATGTACACCACATTAACGTTATTTTGGACCACTGGATTAAAACGGCAGTATAAATCAGTCAAAGTGAGAAAATACGCCATGCACATTGCTTTAGCTGGCGGCTTTTTGATCAGCGTGATTATTGAGATCTGTCAGGAATATTTAGTGTACAGTCGATCTTTTGAGTGGCTGGACTTGATTGCTAATGGAATTGGTTGTATTTTTGGGGTACTACTTTTTAAGTTGATTTACAATGGATCGTACAAATAACTAAGGTATGATTTTTGTAGCTAATTAAGGAAAACGCATATTATGGAAAGTAAGAAAAATCCAGAAGTTGATAATGAACGGTTGAAATTACCGCTCATCTTTTTAGGTTTCTTTATCATTGGAAGTGTCATCACACTTTCATTTTCGTTCAAGACGCCAGTTATAGTTGAAAATTCTGGTCGTGATCAACGAGACAAGTCTGATATCCCAGAAGAGGTGATCGAAATTGATCAACCAAAAGAAGAGCCAGTAGTACAAGAAGTGCCTGAGCCAGAGGTTACCCCTCCACCTTCTGAAGATATTGTAGTTGAAGAAAACGTGGATGAGGACGAGGATATCGTTGTTGAAACTCCACCAATTGATATTGAGCCAGAACCAGAACCAGAGCCTGAAGCCCCAATTGTTGAGTATCCAGATAAAGAGGCAACTTTCCCAGGTGGTGCAGCGGCTATGAAAAAGTACTTAGCTGAGAATATTCAGTACCCTGAGATCGCGATGGAATTAGGTGATCAAGGTAAAGTATATGTTGAGTTCGTTGTTAACCGTGATGGTAGTATCGAGCAAGTGAAGATCATGCGAGGAGTTTCGAAAGAGATCGATAGAGAAGCGAAACGAGTTGTTCGTTCAATGCCAAAATGGACTCCTGCTGAATCAAGTGGTGAGGCTGTAAGAGCACGTTGTAGAATTCCAATCAACTTCGTACTTCAATAAGCGATTTTTATTACATACAAAATACTAAAGTCTATCTTCGGATAGACTTTTTTTGTACCATATATTATACTATCTTGGTTGCTCAAAATCCGTTGATCTATGTGGACACCCGAACAGATAAGTAGTTTTGTCGATCTGACAAGTTTGAATTCATTCGATTCAGTAAAAAGCATTGAATCTTTTCTTGCTCAAACAAGATCTTATCAAGACAAAGGCTTCAAAGTTGCTGCTGTTTGTTTTTACCCTAATTTTGCTCAGCAAGCTGTATCCGCTCTCAAAGGAACCGGAATTAAAACAGCTGTAGTAGCAGGATCATTCCCATCTTCTCAAAGTTTTTTAGCCACGCGATTAAATGAATGCGAGCTGGCACTAGAAGCTGGTGTAGATGAAATAGACATCGTATTAAACCTTGGCGCTTTTGCTGATGGTAACACCGAACAAGTCGTGGAGGAGGTTCGAGCATTTAAAGGCTTAATGCCTAACAAAACCTTAAAGGTTATTCTCGAAACAGGCTATCTCGAAACAGCAGATAATATAGCTCTTGCATCAAAGCTCGCAATAGAAGGTGGAGCTGATTTTATAAAAACGTCCACAGGAAAGGATTTTCCCGGAGCATCACTCGAAGCAGCTCAGGTTATGAGTCAACAGATCAAGAAACATCATGATTCAACTGGTAAACTTGTAGGCTTGAAGATCAGTGGAGGAGTAAGAACAAAGGAACAAGCGGAAGAATACATAAAAGTCGTCCAAGAAATTTTAGGAGAATCATTCATACATCCTGACACATTTAGAATTGGAGCAAGCTCTTTAATGAAAAACCTTGTGAATTCTTGATGAGCGAATTGCAAGAAATATCAAATTTACCTGTTCAGGCAGCAATTCATGCTAGTCGTGAGATCATGGCTATTTATAAAGATGAGTTTGAGCGGATAGAGAAAGAAGATGGAAGCCCTGTGACAGCTGCAGACTTTAAATCTTCAGAGGTATTGAGATCCTATTTGAACCAAACCGATATACCGATCACCGGTGAGGAGCGAGAAAAAGCACCTTTTTCAACTCGTAAAACATGGGGAAAATGCTGGTGTATTGACCCACTGGATGGCACAAAAGAATTCATTCGTAAAAATGGAGAATTCGTGATAAACATCGCGCTGATCGAAAACCATAGATCAGTTTTTGGTTTGATCGCATCTCCGGTTCAGGAAAAGATCATTCTGGGTGGACCTGATCTAGGAGCTTATGAATTTTCTTTTTCGGATGCTCAAAACTATTCGAATTGGAGAAAGCTAAAACCATTACATCCTATAGTAGATCCGATAACCGTTATTTCTTCAAGAAGTCATTATACGGGTGATATACTCTCTCTGATCCATCGCATCGAAGAAAATTATAACAAGTTTGAATCGATCAAAATGGGTTCAGCATTAAAGTTTTTTCATTTAGTGAATGGTAAAGCGGATGTATATCCACGATTTGCTCCTACAATGGAATGGGATATTGCTGCTGGTCAGGCGATTTTCGAAGCTATTGGTGGTGCGATAATTGATATTGTTTCAGGTGAACCACTCACATATAATAAGGAAGATCTAAAAAACCCATTCTTTATTGCTTATAACAAACATGTTCCTAAAAACATTGTATTTTCGGAACAAGACTAATATGCTCAATAGGCTCTCATATCTTCTTTTTACGATCATTCCTTTTTTTGGTCTGAGTCAAGAGCATTTGCTGGCTCCAATAAGTACTTCAGCAAAATCTAATTACATCTTATCAGGAGAAGGCAAAGCAATTCAAAACGGTTATTTCCCGATCACCAATTCTGAAGCAAACATCTCTCTTGAAGACAAGGATAGCACCAGAGGTTGGTTTTACCGCAAGTTGTTCCAGGAACATTTCGTTCAAAAGGACTACAATCACTTTTTTCTGGCCGTTGATCCGATCGTGAATATTGCAGGAGGAGATGAACGATTACAGAATAACGATGAGTTCCTGTTTCGAAATACGAGAGGAGCCCAGGCAATGGGACAGTTGGGGAAAAAGTTCACTTTCTATACCGCTTTTTTCGAAAATCAAGCACGATTTGTAGATTACAGAACCAACTATTTTGAAAGCCGAGGTGAGCAACGATTCAATGGTGTTGAATATGTTTCCTCAAACGCTGTTATTCCAAACGGAGGCCGAACAAAACCATTTAAAACAAGTGGATTTGATTACGCCTCTTCCGTCAGTTATTTAGAATTTAAGCCGATAGAAAGCCTTACCTTACATTTAGGTAATGACCCTTCTTTTATTGGATGGGGACACCGCTCCATGTTACTTTCAGATAATTCATTCAATTTTACTCATCTTCGGTTGAAATGGCAGATCTTGCCTTGGTTGGACTACACCGTGTTGAGAGGAAAACAACTAAATCTTCTTCGAAAACGAATTACAGATCTTGTTGAGCCTCCATTTGAGCGAAAAGGTATCGGTATTCATTACCTCACTGTTAAACCGATCGAATCGTTGTCAATTGGTTTGTTCGAATCCTCCATCTACTTGAGGGATGAAGCATTATCCGACAATCGAGTAAGTGGATATTTCTACCAACCTATGATCGGATTAAATACAGCCATTATTGGTCCGGAAAATGGAGAGGTGCGAAACTTTTTTGGACTCAATTTGGGGTGGCGATTTCTTTCAAATCACATGACATACGCTCAGGTGATAAGTGGGGATCTTTCCAGTGATCAATACGGTTTACAAATTGGATATCGAGGCAATAACTTGTTTGGAATTAAAAACCTCAATGTTCAAGCTGAATTCAATAAAGCCACTGATCGCCTTTATGCAGCACGAAATCGAAGAATGGCCTACACTCATTTTAATCTTCCCTTAGCTCATACCTTAGGAAATGGATTCGATGAAGCACTCTTCAAAATTGGGTATAGATGGAAAGGTATTTACCTCAATGTTTCGCACATCTATTATAGCGCAAATGAAATGATGCAATTTAAGACTGCGCTATTTGGTTCGAAAAGTGACTTCGTTCAAAATACTCCAGAGGTAGTTCATCTTTCTTCTGTTGAGATCGGTTATTTAATGAATCCAAAAACACGACTAACTGTTTTCGCAGAAGCGACATATCGACAATCAACCAGTGATCTCAATGGAAATATTAATCATGGGTTGATCTTCCTCGGACTTCGATCAGATCTCTTTAATAGTTACACCGATTTTTGATGAGAAAACTATTCTACATATTGATCTTTATTGCTTCAAGTGTTGGAGGATTCGCTCAGGACACAATTGTTAGTGTTTCCCAAAAAGGAGAGACAGGAATGATAAATTCCGGATACATTCACCGATGTCGATTTACAGGCTTTCTAAATGAAGATACTCGTTTTCGATTCCCTTCGATAAATGGAAGTGTATTACCTTCCCATAAGAACTGTTATATCTACATTGGGAAATCTCTAGTTTCCAATAACACATCTGAATTCAATCAAGAACTGAACATCTTCCCTACCGTTGATCTCCTGGGGTCACAATTTGGTAAAGAAAGCATTGGATCATTCAGAGGTTCTCTTGGTGTAGGAATTACTTTTCAAGCTAATGAGAAATGGCAAGGTCGCGCTATATTTAATATAGGTTCATCTCTACAAAGCGAAAATGCCGATCCATTCAACAGTATCTTGAACAACTCCTTTTACAGAAGTTCAGATAGTGCTTCTGCATTGATCTTTCAGCCTAGAGCAAGGATTAGTTATAAACCAATACGATTTATAGAATTGCAAACAGGTGTCGATCATCACTTCATTGGAGAAGGAAATCGATCCATGTTACTCAGTGATTTTGGTGCCCCACGACCATTTTTTAGAATGAGCTCTGAATTCTGGAAGATCGAATTCACGAATATATACCAGTTACTACATGAAAATGTTGGCGGACAACGAATCAATAAGTTCGCAGCTTCTCACCTACTCGACTTTCATGTAACACGAAGTTGGAAGATTGGAGTATTTGAATCTGTTGTTTTTGCACCACAAGACACACTCTTAAATCGAGGGTTCGAAGTAGAATATCTCAATCCGTTTTTATTCTACCGACCAACAGAGTATAGTATTGGCTCACAGGACAGATTGCTGATCGGACTAAACACTTCTTATCAGTTTGATAATATCATGTTATATGGTCAGTTTGTAATTGACGATTTTGTATTGGATGAACTTGTCAACCGAACACGATGGTGGGCTAACAAATACGGTGGGCAGTTTGGAATTAAGTCCAGTTCAGAGATCGGATACAAAGAATTCAGATGGTTGAGTGAGATCAATTTTGCGCGACCATTCACCTATTCCCATTTAGCAGATGTTACGGTTTATGGTAATCAGGGGATGCCGCTGGCTCATCCGTTAGGAGCTAATTTCGTGGAGTCTTTCTCAGAAGCTCGTTTCTTCTTTACTGAACGATTATCAGTTGGCGCTACATTCATGTTTGCACAACAAGGAGGTCAAAATGCGAACGATTCAACTTCGTTTGGGGCAAATATTTATACGCCATACACCAAAAGACCTTATGAATACGGATATAAGATCGGTGGAGATGGCAAACTGAATCGTATGAGAGCAACCGTTGAACTAAATTATAATGTTTCTCAAAAACTGAGGATTAATGCATTTATCAAACCAGGAGTCGAGGTGCGTACGCTTGATAATCAGCCGTCTGTCACACTTCCGTTCCTGTTTGGAGGAATTCGAACCCAATTATGGAATGAACGATCATTCACATTTTAATTTATACGATATTCGTAATTAGAACGCTACTAGAAAAAAACAACTTCTTATGAGTGAAGTACTATCAACAAATGGTTTACGCAAAGAATACAAGGATACGATTGCATTGCGCGACCTGAGCATTACTGTAGAAAAAGGTCAGATCTTTGGCCTACTTGGTCCAAATGGAAGTGGGAAAACCACCACACTTGGGATTCTCTTAGGAGTGATAAAACCAAAGAAAGGTACATTTAGTTGGTTCGGGAATGGTCAGAAAGATGAAAACCGAAAAAACATTGGTGCCTTACTGGAAACACCTAATTTCTATCCCTATTTGAATGCGGTAGATAATTTGAAGATCGTAAGTAAGATCAAGGATGTAAAAAACTCAGAAGAAGCGATCGAACGCGTTCTGAAAAGAGTGAACCTCTGGGAAAGAAAAAAATCCAAGTTCAAGACTTATTCATTAGGTATGAAACAACGATTAGCGTTGGCATCGTGTATGCTTGCCGATCCAGATGTGCTTGTACTTGATGAACCAACAAATGGTTTGGATCCGCAAGGTATCGCCGAGATCAGATCATTGATCATGGATATTGCCAAAGAAGGAAAAACGATCATCATAGCATCTCACTTACTTGATGAGATCGAAAAGATGTGTACACATGTTGCCATTATGAAATATGGAGAACTACTTCAAGTAGGTACATTGGAAGAGATCATGACACAAGATCGTATGCTGATGATCAAAGCTGATGACCTGGACAAAGCAAAGAAAGTTATTGACACCACAGATCATATTTCGATCATAGATGAACCAGTTGGAGAATTACTCATCGCTGTTGATGAAAAGTATTCGAATGCTGAGATCAACAAGCTTTTCGCCGAAAATGAAGTCTATCTGTCCGGACTGCGTGACCACAAGAAGAATTTAGAATCAACGTTCCTAGAAATTGTAAAATAATGAAGAAACTACTCGCTATAGAATTAATTAAACTTTCGAAGCTAAGATCACTTAGAGTTATTCTCCTAATATATTTTGGGTTAGCTCCTTTAATCGTATACGGTTTTTATTCATTCTTCAATACGTTTATGGGACCATTGATGGCAGTTTCAGGACAGACTGGAGAATGGAATCCATTTGTCTTTCCCGATGTCTGGGGATTCGTGACTTGGAGTTCTAGTTGGTTCAACATTCTCATTGGGGTAATTGTAGTTATCGTAATGACTAATGAATATAGTTATCGAACTTTAAAGCAGAATATTATCGATGGAGCATCTTTTAAGGAGGTGATCATCGGCAAGTTTTTCATAGTCTTCATTCTTTCTACTATTGTAACACTTTACACCCTTATTTTAGGAATAATATATGGAGCTGCTAATTCCGAAACTATGGATATTTGGAATGGAATCAACGATATTCCAAAGTACTATTTTCAAACGATCTGTTATTTTAGTTTTGCCTTTTTCTTTGCCTCAGTATTGAAGAAACCTGCTGTTTCAATTATCTTTTTTATCGTCAGCTTTATTGCAGAGTTTATTTTGGGGCAATTCTTGAAGGCGGGAGGTTTAGAGCAAGTGTATGCCTTTTTTCCTTTGAATTCATTCTCTAACCTCGTTCCAATACCGATATTACAAGAAGCAATTAAAATGGCTGAGGAAAGAACAGGTGAAACCCCATTTATACTTGAGAATTCAACTAATTTACTTGTCTGCCTATTCTACATGACTTTATTCTTCTTGATCTCGCTGTGGGTGATCAAAAGAAGGGATTTGTAAGAAGTAGTATAAGGATTACTCAGAAATCATCTGGAATAGCTCGTCAAGATTTGGAGCAATGATCACTTCAATTCTTCTGTTCTTGGCTTTGTCGAATTCATCCACTGGGTGAAACTTAGAACGACCCGAAGCTGATAAGATCGCTGGATTGATATCCGTATTGTCGATCATAATGTTTACAACAGATGTAGCTCGAAGTACTGAAAGTTCCCAGTTATCCTTAGGGTGAGATCGACTACTTAATGGATCACTGTCTGTATGCCCTTCAACGATGATCTCTAATTCATCATCACCTTGAACAGCTTCAGCTAATTGAATGACTGCTTTGCGACCTTCTGGTTCAACAGCTGTACTACCTGATGCAAAAAGAAGCTTTGCCTCCAGGCTGACATAGATCTTACCATCTCGTTCTTCAACTGTCAGACCTTTGTCTTCGAAACCTCTTAGTGCCTGAGCAATTTTCGCTTCAAGGGCTTTCACGGCTTCATCTTTACGACTGATCATTTCCTCGAGTTCAGCAACACGCTGTTCTCTTGCTGCCAACAATCGCTGCTTATTCTTCAGTTCTTTCTCTAATTCTAAAAGTGCATCTTCCTTGCGTTGAGTTTCGATGATCTTTGCTTCAAGATCAGCGCGCATTCTCGCCAATTCTCTGGCATCCTTGCTTTTGATATCTTGCAGTTGCTTTTCCACGGTAGACGAAACATTAACCGCTTTGTCGTATTGAGCTTGCAATGATCTTAGATCTTGTCCTAATTGAGAAGTGTCCTGTTTTAATTGCTCAATATCTTTTTGCATCAACTCATGCTGCGCTTCAAGGGTTTTGACTTTCGCCTCGTTATCTAGCGCAGAGGTTTTATACTTCTTCAACTCCTCTGAACACGATTTTTCTTTGGCTAAGAGATCGTTATATTTCTTTGCTGGAACACATGACGCGATAACCAACAACGCACAACTTGCAAAAATGAATTTACGCATAACACTACCTTTTGATTATAACAAAATTCGGTAAAGCAAGTGCTTTATATGGAGTGGAGTCGATTTTTTTTAAACACCTTCTTATTAATAAAGAAACTATTTGGGATATCTGATCATAAACCAAAGGGGAGCTCCTCCACCCGAATCTTCCCAGGTATGGTAGATTTCGAACCCGTATCGGAGGTAAACATCTCTGTTTCTTGGTACAGAGGTTTCCAGTAGAATCGGCAACTTAGCTTCATCCGACCAGTTGAAAATTTGATCCTTTAACTCATAAACTGCCTGTCCACCCGATTTCGTAACTCCTAAAAACCAGAAGTACAGGTGTTCACCTTTGTACCGGTGCTTTTTTAAATAAGATTCTCTACCCAGAGTTTGAAAAACTTTCTTCGGCGGGATCGAAAAAGCAAATTTGATCTCGTATAGGATTTCCTTTAGATTTGACTTTCCTTCATTCGATTTAAAACACAGCGCAACACCTTCTGAATTTGAAGATAAAAAGGACCCATTTCTATTGAGCGCTTTGGTAAATGCATAATCTGCTAGCCTGCTGATCTTCTTTTTTCGATTACCTCCGTCACCAATTACTATGTTCACACTCGGATTTGCATCAAAAGTTTCAGTGATTAGGTTTACCGCTCTAGCCCTTTCTTTTTCAGTCGCTTGGATCATATTGCAAAGCTATAAATTTCTAAGAATTAAATTTTTTTTGGGGTTGAGAAATCCAAAAGTAGATCTGTGGCGTAAATGAGTCAAACAAAAAAACACAAAGTGATGAAAAAACAATTTTTTAAACCCGTTTATGCCCTTTCAATATTAGCTGTATCAACAGGACTAATTTTAGGGTCATGTAAAAAAGATGAAGAAGAACCAGAGCCAACTCCAGAGCCAACTCCGGAAATGCAAAGTTCAACATACAACTACGAGTTCAATAATGGTCAAGTTGTAGCTTCTGCTGCATACGATGGAATGCACATGGACAACTTAACTGCAATGATGGAAGTTGAGGAGGTTTCTGCTAACGAAACGATGATCTCTGTTACGTTGATGAATACAGTTGATGGAGAAACATATATGATCCATGCACATGATGCTGCCGATCCTGCGAATACACCAAATGGGACTCCATATGATGAGACACCAAATGGAAATGTATTTACTCAGATGGCTAATGGTAATGGTGGAGATGTAACCGTATCTCAAACAGTAAGTATGTCGTATTCAAGTATTGTAAATGATTATGAAGGATTCTTCGTAGTGCACGATCCACTTCAAACGTTAAGTACAGTAGATATTTCTACATACCTAATTGTGGGAAGTTTTGCACGTACTCAAGCAGCTTCAAACTTGTCCTCAATGACTTATAACTATGACTTCAATACAGGTCAGATCGATCCGTCATATGCTTACTCTGGATCACATGCAACTGATCTTGGAGCAACATTAAAAGTTCAAGAGTTAGCTGATGGAACAAGTAGAGTTTCTGTTTCTTTGATGAATTCAATTAACGGAGAAACATACATGGTGCATGCTCACGATCAAGCAGATCCGATGACTACACCAAATGGAACTCCTTATGATGAGACGCCAAATGCAGATGTACTAGCCATTTCAATTGATGGAAATGGAATGACAGCATACAACAATCAGATCAGTACAATGTCTTACGCTGATCTAACTTCAAACTACAGTGCGTTTTTTGTAGTTCACGATCCACTACAAGCGATCGATACTACAGATCCAACTACATACGTAGTGCTTGGCGTTTTCGCTGGGTAATCGGTAAGTAGTAGTGTATAATGGTGAAAAAGGGGTGTTTTGCGACATCCCTTTTTTTATATCCCAGGAAATCATATCACTTCAGCTATCGTATCGTTCTAATTTCCTATTTTTGAGGCGCTAATTGAAAGACAGAACATGAAATATATATTTTTGATCGTAACCGTATTGAGCGTTAACCTTTTAGCTCTCGCTCAGAAAGATGATCTCGACAAGGGATTGTACGCCACTATTAAAACAAATAAAGGTGAAATCTTTCTACAACTTTACCCTGAAAAAGCACCAATAACTGTCGCAAATTTTGTTGGTTTGGCAGAAGGTGATCTTGAAGTTTTTGACTCAATTGAACATAAAGAACCCTATTTTGATGGAATCGTTTTTCACCGTGTGATATCAGATTTTATGATCCAGGGTGGTGATCCTACAGGAACAGGGTCTGGAGGACCAGGATACAAGTTCTACGATGAAGCAGATAATGGGTTGGAGCACGGAAAAGGAGCCCTTTCCATGGCAAATGCAGGACCAAACACGAATGGTAGTCAGTTCTTTATTACGCACCTACCTACTCCTCACTTGAATGGGCGCCACACTGTTTTTGGTCAAGTGTTGGAAGGTCAGGATGTTGTAGATAAGATCGCTCAGGGAGACACCATGCTTGATGTTAATATCACACGAGTTGGATTAAAATATAAGTGGTTCTATAACCCAACAAAACAATTCAAAAAACATTACAAGAAAAAAACAAAGGCGATCGCAAAAGCGAAAGAGGAGAAAGAAAAGGCAGAAGAGGAACGCAAGAAAAAAGAGGCTGAGCTGAAAGAAAAGTATGCTGAAGAAGAAAAATTGCGATTAGAGAATGCCAAAAAAATGACGCCAGAGGAATACAACAAGTTCTTCTTTGAGGCAATGAAAAAAGTAGACAAAAAAGCACAGCAAACTGAGTCCGGATTGGTATATGTTGTCGATAAGAAAGGAAAAGGTCCTGTGCCAACGAAAGGTGATCTTGTTGAATTACATTACAAGGGTAAATTTGTTTATGGAGTGAAGTTTGATTCATCGATCGATCGAGGTCAGCCGTTAAAATTCGGTTATAAAGAAATGTCGTTGATCAAAGGTTTCGACGAAGGGATCGGACTGATTGGAGAAGGAGGAAAAGTAACACTTTACATTCCCTATCACCTTGCATACGGAAGCAGAGGAAGACCGCCACACATTCCACCGTATTCGGATCTTATTTTTGAGATCGAACTTCTTTCAGTAAAAATTGAAGATTAATGTTGAGACTTTTTCTTTTAGCGAGTTTACTTTTTTGTGCAGCTGCCGGATTCGCTCAGGAAAAAGTTGAAGTATTTGTCGTTGATATTCAAACCGAGGAACCGATCGCCTTTGTGAAGATCGGTGACGGTCAAACAGAACCTGTTCTCACCGATATTGATGGTAAAGCTGATGTTGAGGTTTACGCTGATCGAAGATATCGCTTCAGTTTTTTTGAATATCTGGATACGACACTTTCGGGTTCAGAATTGATGAATGATCCTGTTGTTTTGATGCTTCCCGACATTCAGTTGATGGATGAAGTTGTGATCACACCTGGTGAAAATCCAGCACATCGAATCATTCAAAATGCGATGGATCACCGAAAAGAAAATGATCCACTCAGAAACAATTCTTTTCGTTATAACTCTTATTCAAAGTTTTACCTCACCGGAGAATTAAACGAACATCTCGATCGTGATACCTTGACGGACACCAGCACGATCAAGACCTTAAATTTGCTGGATGAACAATATATTTTCTTAACCGAAACTGGAGCAACGCGTACTTTCTCTCCTCCAAGCTATGACAAAGAAGTAGTTACTTCCTACAATGTTTCCGGAGTGAAAGATCCGATGTTCGCCACGCTGGTAAACCAGTTCCAGTCATTTAGTTTCTATGACAATATCTTTACGATCAATCAGAAAGAATACATAAATCCTATCGCGCCAGGGGGATTGAGAAGATACCTATTCATTCTCGAAGATACGCTCGTTCACGATAATAAAGACACAACCTTTACGATCAAGTTTAGACCGAGAAAAGGAAAGAACTTTGAAGGATTGGAAGGTTATTTATTTGTGCACACCAACAACTGGGCGTTGGTAAAAGTGATCGCTTCACCATACGAGCAGGGATCGCTATTCGATATTAAAGTTATCCAATCTTACACGTTCCGAAATGATAAAAAATGGTTTCCGGACAAGTTGAGTACGGAGTTTAATTTCAAAGGACTTTCCATTGGGAAATACACAGATGCAATCGGAAGAAGTAATTTGTACATCAATGATGTGACATTCGACATAGACGTCGATAAACGATTTTTCAATCCTGTTCAGGTAGAGATCGATGAAGATGCAAAAGAAGATACCGTGAAACTTAATGAAGCGAGGGGGACAAATAACTCAGGGAAAGAGGCAAAAACATATACTGTGATTGACAGTATCAGTGATGAAAACAATTTGGGGAGAATGCTCGAAGTATTCAAGATCCTCTCAACTGGTAAAATCCCAATCGGTAAGTTCAGCTTGCCTATCGACAGGATCATTGACTTTAATCAGCAGGAAGGATATCGTCTTGGAGCAGGATTAGAAACAAATAGAAGGTTAAGCAAATGGTTCAACATTGGCGGCTATTTTGCCTATGGATTCCGCGATCAAGAATGGAAATGGGGAGGAGATCTCAATGTCAAATTCCAACAACGCAATGATATTGGTATGCAACTTCATTACAGTGAAGACTTGCTAGAACGTGGAGGGACAAATCTATTGAATGAAGGATTCAATTTAGTGGATCAGTCGGTATATCGTGACTTCTTCATCAATCGTTTAGATCGTCAGCGTAAAGGTCAGGTAACCTTTTCGGGGTATTTGAGACAAAATTTGAAATTATCTGTTTTCGGTAACTATAAAAGAATTTGGTTTACGGATGATTACGCGCACATTCCTCTATTTGATCCCGTATCAACCTCAACTTCATTTGATCTTGCTGAAACAGGATTAGAGGTCATGTGGAACATTCGCGAAAAGATCATGTTGGTGGATGGACAACGTGTTACGCTAAGTTCTAAGTACCCTCGATTAAAACTGAAAGCCGTAAAAGGTTGGAGAGGAATTGCTGAATCTGACTATGACTATTATCGCTTATTCTTTACGATCGATCAAGACTTTTCCATTCGTGGACTTGGTAAATTGAAGTTGTCCAGTCAATCTGGTTTGACGGTAGGAAATGTTCCATTAACCTTACACCAAGTTCAGCTGGGTACCGCACGTAACTGGAACTTATCCGTTGCGAATACCTTCGAGACCATGCAACCTGCTGAATTCTTTGCCGATCGACAAAGTTCGTTATTCATGCGTTTCACATTCTTACCGATCAAGTTAGCGAATTTCACTCAGCCGACATTCGTTGTTCACAGTGCCGCTGGAATTGGAATGATGGATAACAGAGCCGAGCATGTGAATTACGATTTCAACGTTGCCGAAGAAGGCTATTATGAATCAGGCTTGATCATTGAAAATCTTCTGGTTTCTGGATTTAACGGTTTTGGAGTTGGAGCATTCTATCGTTACGGACCGTATTCGTTTGATGAAGTTTCAGATAACTTTGTTTACAAACTTTCGGTTACCTTCAACTTTTAATTGGTCGTTCTTGCTTTCTCCCTTATTTTTATCCAAGATGTGGCGCGATGAACGAAATATCATATCGAAGTTAACTCCTTCAAGAGTTTGGAACGTCATACGTTTAAGATCCTCTTATTTTTTGGCTAAGCGATTCAAAAAGGTCGGTCAAAATGCTTTGCCTTATGCCGCGAGTATTGAGCCTACAACAGCATGTAACCTGGGCTGTCCAGAATGTCCGAGTGGATTAAAACAATTTACACGTCCCACGGGGAAACTTGATCTTAAGCTCCACGAAAAAATGTTGGATCAGTTAGGGAAGCAGCTCTTTTACATCAACTATTACTTTCAGGGAGAGCCGTTTTTACATCCACAATTTCTGGACCTCATCAAGGCGGCGCACAAACGAAAGATCTACACAGCAACATCAACGAATGCTCATTTTATTACGGAGTCCAAGGCTGAGGAGATCGTAAAGTCTGGGTTGGATCGAATGATCATTTCCATTGATGGCTTAACTCAAGACACATATGAGCAATACCGAAAGCAAGGAAAACTCGAGAAAGTACTTGAGGGAACCAAACACATGGTTGCCGCAAAACAAAAAATGCAACGTAAGACGCCTCATTTGATCTTTCAATTCCTTGTGGTCAAGCCAAACGAGCATGAGATTGATGATGTTTTCAAATTAGGAAAAAAGATGAAGGTGGATGAAGTACGACTCAAAACTGCTCAACTCTACGACTACGAAAATGGGAATCCGCTGATGCCGACCAATGAAAAATACGCGCGCTACCGTAAGACCAAAAGTGGCAAATACGTCCCTAAATACAACTTAAAAGATCACTGCTGGCGTATGTGGTCATCCACGGTTTTAACCTGGGATGGTAAGGTTGTACCTTGTTGCTTTGACAAGGACGCCAAACATGTTCTTGGCGATATCACTCAAACACCATTTAAATCGGTTTGGAATCATCCGCAATATGCTGCGTTCCGTTCACAGATATTTAACGATCGGGCCTCCATCGATATCTGCAAGAACTGTTCGGAAGGAACGAAGGTGTGGGCGTAGATATCATAACAGCTTCTCAGTAGTGCTGCCTATCCATGAGCTATGCAGCACAATCACACCCAACCATACGTGAATTTTGCTTAATCAGAAAAATATACTTATCTTTGACGTTAGTAACGTAAAGAGTAATTAATGATAAAAGGATTTGGCGATAAACAAACCGAAAAGATCTGGAATGGTAATCGGTCAAAGAAATTGCCAAACGAAATTCAGAATGTTGCCAGGAGGAAATTACGAATGCTGAATAACGCTCAAGAGGTTAATGACTTAAGAATTCCACCTGCTAACAGACTAGAGAAATTAAAAGGAGATTTAAAAGACTTTTATAGTATACGCATCAATAACCAATGGAGAGTTATTTTCCAATGGAAGAATAATGATGCTTATCATGTTGAGATTGTTGATTACCATTAAAATTAAGTGATATGGAAAAACTGAAAAACATACATCCCGGTGAAATTCTACAAGAGGAATTTTTAAAACCAATGGAGATTTCGGCATATCGTTTGGCTAAAGAAACGTTTATTCCTCAGACCCGCATTTCAGAAATTATCAAAGGAAATAGAAGGATTACAGCAGACACAGCATTACGTTTGGCAAAATTTTTTGGAACTACTGCTAAATTCTGGTTAGGTCTTCAAGACGATTATGATCTCGAAGAAGAGAAAGAGAATAAGGGGAAAGAAATTAACGATATCAAACCGATAGAGGGAAACGCCGCATAAAAACAAAATAGCGCCGATAGGACTCAAGGTTTGCGCTACTTTGCTTATTTTAGATCGTTAGCACAAATTAACTACCAATGAGAATAATTTTAATCATCAACATAGTTTTTTGCATAGTCAGCTGCTCAAAGGACAAAACTAATGCTATTGGTTATGATCCTAACTTTACTAATCTAGTGGATCACGACACCATATTTATTGGGGAGTGGAAAACAGCAAACCAAGGGGAAGAGTTTTACCTATATTTCGATATTATGATGAATAGTGAATCTCATTATATTTCTGATTATAAGTCTGATGTTCATCCTCCAACTGAAATAAACCGAATTGCAAAATACAACAACGGTCATATTTATTTAGAAGACAAAAAGAAAATGAATGTAGATCAGCACCCCCAATTTAGCAATGATACTGTGGAGCAATATAGCTCCAACGGACCGATCAAATATGTGTACTCTGCTGTAATGACTATTGACAACCACGTCCTGTATCGAGTTGAAGAGGTAATTGAATAATTCGACAGGCATTAAATGCACCTTAAAGAAAAATATAAAGATTACTCAGATTTAAAACTGACCCGAATTATCGTTCGAAGATCTGATTATCAGAATCTCGCAGTGGAAGCTGCACAAGATGAATTGAGAAGTAGAAATCTAAGCTCCATTGAAATCGCTGAATTAGAAAGCGAAGTCAGAAAACAGCTAAAAGAAGAAGAGCATAAAGAAAATAAAGTTCAATTCAACAACTTGTTCACCTATCTTAGATCAATCAGCCCTGTAAAAGGCCGTTCCACAATTGGTGAACGATTATTCTTATTGGTGGGCCTAGTTTTCATTATATCCCATACTCAACCTTTTTACTACGATCTCAAATTCATTTATTACAATGTTTCAGGAATGGAATCCCTTGATTTCCCGATATTACTCGTATTCATTAATATTCTGATCTTCCCCTCTACCATCTACTTCTACTTTAAACGCTGGAAAATCGGTTGGATCCTCATGATGTTAGTGCTGAGTTATGAGCTCAGTGGATCGATTACCAGTATTGTCTACACGATCAAAAATGCCTCAAATGAAATTTTTCCAAATTTCGATCTTGAATCCATCAATTATTTTTGGTTACTGATACCAGCAGTATTATTGTCAGCACAGGTTATCATTATGATGAGTAAATCGCTTTATCAAATTTTTGGGGTATCTACAGTTCAACGAGTAATCTCATTTACTGCCGGGTTCATTATAATACCTATTCTTTTCATGGTAGCCTATTTTCTACTCGATATAATCTAATTTGCATTGTAATGCCTGAAATTGAATTGAAGACTGAGATAAAAGCGAGTATAGATGTTGTTTTTGACTTGTCAAGAAGCATAGATTTACACAAGATATCGACACAACATACAAACGAAACGGCAATCGATGGTAAAACCAGTGGACTTATCGGAGACGGCGAGTTTGTGACGTGGAGAGCAAAACACTTCGGAGTTTATCAGAAGTTGACTTCAAAAATTACCGAGTATAATAGACCAACACTATTCGTTGACGAAATGGTTAAGGGAGCATTTAAGTCATTCAGGCATGAACATCATTTCGAGCAGCGTTCAGAAGGTACACTTATGACAGATTACTTTGACTATGTTTCTCCGTACGGTTGGTTAGGAAAACTCGCCGACATGCTGTTTCTAAAGAAGTATATGACGAATCTTCTAAAGAAGAGAAATGAGGTTATTAAGAGCTTCGCGGAGAGCGGACGATATAAAGAGGTGATTGATTTATAACCTAATGTCGAAAAATACTTAATGAAAAGGTTAAATCACCTAACCAATATGAATAGATAATTTAAAGAATATAATAACTACAAAAGAGAAACATTATTCTTAGCCAAATAATCAATCAAAAATTGAAGAATCCATATAAAATAAAAAGAGTATTGAACCTGAAAAGAGATGCGCTTTCCGTTTCCTCAGAAGGGTATATAATCAATAAAATCTCGGATTATATGGAGCAATTTGGAATGGTCGAAAAGAGAATTAGCGGTAATGAGCTTTGTTATTACAATGTTGATATTCTTAAATCATTTATAGTCCCGAGGAGAAAACAAATTCAGAATATATCATTTACTGTTGAAATAACTGATTCAGCTATTATCATTACAATAGTTAACTCGATCATTTACGCATTTGCAATCATGATCATGTCAATCTTCCTTCCATTTATCTTCCTTCCATTCACAGAAGCAGTGTTTATCCCTGCAGGAGGTATTGCATTTTACTTTTTATCTTACTTCATGCGATTGCATGTTCTTTTACACTTCAAATCTGATATACAGGATTTAATGAAGAACCTTAAAAATTAAGGTATTATTCGTCGAAAATTTTTTCACTTCTTCCTCACCTGATACTTTCCATGCTGTGGTTTCTCATTAGAAGAATTATCCTCACTATTTTCATCCTTAACCAACTTAATGTAAAGTGCCTCGACTTTATTGCGTGCCCAGGCTGTTCTTCTCAGAAAAACTAAACTTGATTTGATCGAAGGGTCATATTGAAAACAACGGATAGGAATCTCTTCAGCCATTTCTTCCCAACCGATCTCCTCGACAAGAAATTCGAGAATCTCTTTCAATTTTACACCATGAAGTGGATTATTTGGCTGTTGTTCCAATGTTTTATCGCTTTTGTGGAACAATGATAACTATTTTTTCCAGTCCAGCGGTAGGATAGCTCCTACTGAGATCAAATGAAAGGCTGTAAAATTATAGACCTCAGCTACATCAGCTCCACCCTCAATGATTCTATACCCTGCTTTAAGATGAATGGGTTGACCATCACCAATGGTGGCTTTATAACTGGCTCCTCCAAAGGCATCAAAGGCTCTTCCTGGTCCACCAAACAATCCATCTCCTTCAATGAAAAACTTCCAGTTATTTAACTTATACGCACCGACCAGACGAACAAGCGGAACAAAACCAACGTTTGTTTTTGTTGAATAAGCATCTTCTGTATCCAAGGCGATTTCAGCATCTCTGATCTTGGCAGTAAATCCAATTCCAAACAGCCAGTTATCTGTATCGATAAGATCTCTTCGATAGGTCAATCGATAACTATTGAATGTATATTTTCCATAGATGTATTCTCCTTCAAAGAACTGAACGCCTTCAAAACGAATATCTTTTGGAGATATACCTTCGTAAGTTGTGGTCAGCGGAGCAAACAAAGCGCTTATATTGTTTTTACCAAAAGAGTAAGTTAGTCTCAGTCTCGGTGCGATCGCTGGTTGTTGTAATTGAAAATCGCGATTTAGATCAAATAAAGTTCCTGAAGGTTTCGGTACCTGAACCTCATTGTAATCTTGAAACGCATACGATCCTTCTACATCGATCATTAATTGCCCCATTGCGTTTACACTGAATACAAAAACTATTATGTGGATGATATGTTTCATATAAACTTAACGGTGAATAAAAATGAATTGTTCATTTTCGCGTTTCGGTTTAATTTTGGATCAATAAATACAAATGGATCAGATCACAGACACAGTATTAATGATACGTCCGAATTCCTTTCGGTCGAATGAGGAGACAGCAGTAAATAATTACTTCCAGCATCAGGGAGATGATCAGTCGATCCAGGAAAAAGCTCTCAAGGAATTTGATGAATATGTTCACGAGCTCCGTCAACATGATGTAAATGTGATCGTTTATCAAGCTGATAAGGATCGTGACACCCCAGATGAGTTGTATCCCAACAACTGGATCTCATTTCACGATGATGATAAGGTAGTCATCTACCCTATGTTTGCCGAAAATCGTCGGCGCGAGCGTGACCTGACAATCCTTAACCAACAGGAGCTAGTCATTGAGCGCAATTGGAAAATAACAGATTATTCTTCTATCGAGGAACATGGAATGTATCTCGAAGGTACTGGAAGTATGATCCTGGATCGTCAACATCGAAAAGCATATTGTTGTCTTTCTCCTCGTTCCAATGAAGACGTCTTTGAGCAGTTTTGTAAGGATTTCGATTTTAAACCAATCGCTTTCAAGGCATTTCAGCAAGTGGGAGATAATCGAGAGCTGATCTATCATGCGAATGTTATGTTGTCCATAGGAGAAAGTTTTGCCTTGATCTGTGCAGATTCAATCGATGACGCTGGTGAGAAAGAAAAGGTGTTGCAATCTTTGAGATCAGATGAAAAGGAGATCATTACCATTCGCGAAGACCAAATGGAACAGTTTGCTGGAAACATACTTCAGCTTAAGAACATGAAAGGAGAACGATTGATCGTGATGAGTGCGGCTGCCGAAAAATCGCTGGATGAAGCACAACTAAATCAAATTTCAGCACATGGTAAGATCGTTTCTGTTCAACTTCCAACGATCGAGAAATATGGAGGTGGGAGTGCAAGATGCATGTTGGCTGAGATCTTCTAAACCTTAACTCCGAAATAATGACCAACCAGGATGGTGATTCCCATTGCGATTGTTCCCCAAAAAACAAGTCGTAATATTGCTTTTCCGGGAGGAGCTCCACCTACTTTTGCAGAAACGTATCCCAAAACAACCAAAAACAGGATGGATGTTCCATAGATCACATATTCCATGTTTTCCAAAGGAGCAAGTAAAGCAACAAGTAATGGTAATAATCCACCAACTGCAAATGCTAAAAATGAAGCAATTGCAGCTTGGATCGGATTTGCACTGTTGTGCTCATTAATTCCCAATTCATCTCTAACATGAGCTTCCAGGGGATCCTTTTCCGTCATTTCCAGCGCCGCTTGTTTGGCAGTTTCCTCTTTCAGTCCTCTTCGAACATAGATCTGGGTTAACAGTGCTAATTCCTCTTCTGGACTATCCGCTAATTCTTGCTTCTCACGATTGATGTCAGCTTTTTCTATATCGGTTTGAGAACTTACAGATACATATTCCCCTGCAGCCATAGATAATGCACCTGCAACTAATCCAGCAAGAGAGGCTAAAACGATCGTTTCTCTCGACACACTCGCTGCAGCAACTCCAGCTGTTAAACTGGCCATCGATAAAATCCCATCATTTGCTCCCAATACAGCAGCTCGAAGCCAATTGCTACGATGAACGTAATGTTCCTCCAGGTATTCTTCTAATGATTTGTCCTTGTCCATGACGATCCTTCATGTACAATTTACTCAAAATTTGAATGAAACACATCAAATGAGTCTGAAAGATCTTCAAATGCTTCCTCTGCCTTATCCTGATCTTCAGCCCCCAATTGTTTCACCAATTCAATATGGGGGTGTAACCACTTGTGCAATTCATCGTGGGATCTTCCGTCCATCGTACAACTCTGGATGAGGTTATTCGTGTGCTTCATCATTTCCTCTGATAAAGCAGCGTAATCCTTTCCCTGAAAATTATTGAACGCTTCTTCGCACTTTTCGATGTGGGGAAGCATTTCAGCGTTTACCTTCCACTTCTCACCGTTATTGAGCTCGATGGCTACTTCCTGGTTGCCATGTGTTTCTTTTTCAATTTCGATCTCTACTTTTTCCTCGTGATCTACCTCATCCGAATCAGTTTTACATGCTGTAAAGATTAAAAGTGCTGCAACTATCAATGCGTAATTTTTCATAGTTATTTTTTTATAGTTATCAATTGAATTAAAGCTTCTACGGTATGATTTCCTCTGATGGTTATATCGTACTCAAATCCTGAGTTTTTCCATTTATACATCTGTAAGCGAATGGCTCCCATAATTATATTCATAAGATCCTGAGATGATACCTCATTTGTAAAAACCATCTTTTGTTTCCCTGTTGTAATGATCGGTAGCAGACTTTTTCTTTTCGTCTCCATGACTTGATCAATTGCTTCTTTTACGGCTTCACTCTTTTGAAAAATATCGTCGCTGAAAACAGCCACAACATATTGTTTATGTTCTGTAAAGAACTTAAACTGATCTGAAAAGAATTCCCGTAAATTGTTTGAGGGGTCCTCATCACTATATTGAACCTGTGAGAACCTCTCTTCCATGATCTCTGCTAAATGCTGAAGCATGGATACAATTATGGACTCTTTACTTGAGAAATGTCGATACAAGGCACTCTCCGAGAAGCCAATTCGACTGGAAAGATACTTCGTCGTCAGGGCATTCACCCCTTTTTCAGTAATTATTTGAGCAGCTGTATCAATGATCTGCAATTGCCTGTCAGTTCTTGTATTCATACAATGTTAGTAAGTACTTACTTACAAAGGTAAACGAATATTTTTAACGTAGAATTCGCGTAAATCGGATCTACTCGTTGTTCGAGATCTTTTTCATCAACATAAACACTAACTGATCGATGAATTGAGCATCTTTATGCCCAGAAGAAATGTTCGTCAGGATCACAATTCCCTTTTTGTTATTTGGGTCGATAACCATTGAAGATTTATATCCTCCTGTACCTCCGTTGTGCCAAAACCAATTCTCTTCCTTAATGATGTGCCAGCCAAGAGCAAGATCGAACTGATCTCCCTCGAATGTTTTGGTTTGTAGTTTTTCGATCTCCACAATGTTATCGTTCATCTGAGAATACATGAACTTCTGCATGTCGGCTACATTTGACTTGATAGCTCCAGCTCCAGCTAATGACTTGAAATTCCAGTTACTCGTTGGTTCTCCTTTTTTGTCTAGTCCCTGAACGACCTGCGCTTCGTCATAAGTAGAAATGTCTGTTGAACTACTATTCATTTCCAGAATACTAAAGATCATTTCTTGTAGTGCATCCTCATATGACTTATCAAGTTTTTTACAAACCAGATAGGCCAATAGACCAGCACCCAAATTTGAATAAGCATAAGCTTCCCCTGGATCAGTACTAACCTTCATATCACTTTCTAAATAGGAAACCAATGCCTCTTCATCATAGTCGGCATAAGGATCTTCGGGATTTAAGAGTGCTGCCTTGATCATATTGGAAGGAATCCGTGGCAATCCGGACGTATGATTTGAAAGCATCTCATATGTTATGGGTTGCGTTACTTTCCATTCAATATCAAGATCATGCTGAATTGTATCTGCTATTTGTAAAAGTCCCCTTTCTTCGGCCTGCGTTAATAAGAAAGAAGTAAAAACTTTACTGATCGAACCGATCTCAAATATGGAGGTATCATTCTTGATCTCCTTCCATTTTCGTTTCTTTTCAAATCCAAATGTGATCTTCTTGTCCTCATCAATAACTCCGATAGCAAACTGAACTTCCTTTGGAAAAGATCGTTCGGCCAACTGATCTTTAGTATAGTTCATCAGTGAATCTCGATTCACCTGACTCTTCAGAGAAAAAAGCAATAAAATCAAGGATATGGATATCAAAATCTTCATTACACTAAGTATCAATTTGTTTCTCCTAAATTAAGAGAATTCAAGCTGAAGTCTAAGGCGATCAAGCTAATTGTATCCATGCACCGCTGTTAAAAAAGGTTAAGCACATTCCCTATATTTGAAGATACCTTTACATTAGATCAAAAAAATTGCGAAGGATACGCATCAAAAATATCGCTTTTCTTACCAGTGCGGCACTTCTCGTCCTCGTTGGATTGCAATTATATCATGCTGTTCAGTTATACGAACAGAAATCTGAGGAGTTCAATACTTCCATCGACAACATCCTTTCTAAAGTTGCGATCCGCCATGAAAAAGCTTCAGATCTTCAGCGATACTCTTCTTTTTTTAGTAACGATTTCAGCGGACAATACAAGAAAGCATTAAAGCAAGAATTCCAAAATCTGGTTCCTGTTCAAGAATCTGTTGCGATCACAGATACGATCATTTATGAAAAAGGCGAAAAACGCAAGTACCTCTACATCACCGGTGAATCTTACGATTCGTTAACTGATGTGACTGCAAAACACAGTGTTTTAGCCAGAGACATTAGCGAACTCGGTAACCTAATGCGCATGGGGAAAAGTAAGCGTAATAGTTCTGACTCAACCGATCTTGCATATCAATTAGATAAACGAGTGATCAACACGCTATTCAAGAAATCTAAATATATCAATGAATTAATGGTGAATGCTTTCAGAACAACTGGGTTTTTGGATCCAAGTCAGCGGGTCAATTTAGCATTCCTGGATTCGATGATCGCAAAAACATTCGAGTATGAAAACTTGCAAACCACTTACAATTATGCCATTACAGATGCCGATGGAAATATCGTGAACTTCCCATCATATACTGAATTATATAATCTCACCATAGATCGAGAGAAAAGTAAAAAGGTTCGACTTTTCCCAGGAAACATATTTGATGAAGCATTAACCTTACACGTGTATTTTCCAAAGAAGAACTCAGTGCTTTTCAGCGAAATGTGGTTAACACTAACTGTGAGTGTTATGTTGATCGCATTGGTTGTCATCTCATTTTATGTAATGTTTAAAACAATCATCGGTCAGCGCAGACTAGCTGAGGTCAAAAATGATTTCATCAGTAACATGACACATGAGTTTAAAACGCCTATCAGTACAATTTCGCTCGCTTGTGAGGCGATGAACGATCAGGATATGACCAAATCTGATGCTCAAAATGTTTCGCCCTACGTCAAAATGATAGAGGAAGAAAATAACCGACTTGGTGTACTGGTTGAGCAGATCCTAAAAAGCGCTGTGCTGGATAAAGGAGAACTAAAACTTAAGAACGAACCGTTAGAATTGAACGAGATCGTTTCCAAAGCTGTACATAAGTCGAAAATTAGAGTCCCTGAAGGTAAAGGAGAGATCATACTTGAACAGGCTACTGGATTACTCGAATTTACAGGTGATCCTGTTCATACATCAAACCTAATCTCAAACCTCGTGGACAATGCGATTAAATACAGTAAGGAGCAAATTGATATTACGGTAACTACCCGGAAATTAGAGAATGGAGACTATCAGGTTGAGGTATCAGATAGAGGTATAGGGATAAAAAATGAACACCTCGATAAAATATTTGACAAATTATATCGTGTACCTACTGGTAACATCCATAACGTTAAAGGATTCGGTCTTGGCTTGAGTTACGTGAAAGCAATTGCCGATATGGAAAACTGGAAAATTAATGTAAAAAGTAAATTTGGCGAAGGCTCAACTTTTACACTAACTATTAAAAATCAAAAATCATGAGTGAAAAGATCAAGATCTTATTAGCGGAAGATGACAACAACTTAGGGTCACTTCTCGATTCTTTTATCAAAGCAAAAGGTTACGAAGTTGAGCTAGCCAGAAATGGTAAGATAGCCCTGGAACGATTTAATGAAGGTAATTTTCAGTTTGTTATTCTGGACGTTATGATGCCTGAAATGGATGGGTTCACTGTCGCCAAAGAAATCCGAGCCGTTGATTCCAAAGTTCCTATTCTCTTCTTGACAGCAAAAACCATGAAAGAGGATAAGCTAGAAGGTTTTGCACTTGGAGCAGATGATTACTTAACTAAACCGTTTAGTATGGAAGAGTTGGTCGCTCGGATCGAAGCTATACTTAAACGAACAAATACAAACGAGAAACCACTGAATACGTCTTACACGATCGGGAAATTCTCATTTGATCCAGAAACTAGAATGTTGAGAATTGGTGATGAAGAAAATAAGTTGACGACGAAAGAAAATCACTTGTTAAAGCTTCTCGCCAAGAATAAGAATGAAGTTCTGGATCGTCAAGCAGCATTGCGATCGATTTGGGGAGATGATAACTATTTCAACGGTCGAAGCATGGATGTTTATATCGCTAAATTGAGAAAGATCTTGAAAGCGGATGATTCTATCGAGATCATGAACGTTCATGGCCGAGGATTTAAGTTGATCGACCATTCATAGATCTAAAAACGTTAATTTTTCGTTAATACAAATCTTCTCGTAAGTCAGCAATAGCAACAATTACAGCTATTGGCACAACATTTGGAGCATTCAAGTCATAATTTAAAAACAAATAATTATGATCGCGAAAAAAAATCCAAAGTTTGACGAGGACAAGCGCAGAGGAATTTATTTCCAGCTTGGTCTCATGGTGGTAAGTGCTACAGCAATGATGGCATTTACATGGAGAAGTCCAGTAAACGTAAAAAGCAGTGTTCCATTAGCGGAACGAGGAACTGAAATTCCTGAAGAAAAGGTTATCATCGACATCAAAGAGCCGAAGAAGATCGAGCCTAAAGTTGAGAAGATGGAGCAACCTAAAAAGATCGAATTGAAACAGACTAAAGATCTTAATCAGGACATCAAGGAAACAAAGAATAAAGATGTTGATGAAAAATCTCAGGTCAATGATGATAAGTTTAAACATATCATTGATGGGAAGTTTGACATTGACATTGGAGATCGTCCAGAACTTGGGGAGGCAGCTGTTAAGTTTCCGGACAAAGAAGCTGAGTTCATCGGTAGCTGGACTGGTTTTTTAAAGAAGACGGTAAGATATCCTGAGATCTCAATTGAATTAGGTGATCAAGCTCGCATTTTCGTTTCCTTTATCGTTGAAAAAGATGGTTCTATTTCACGAGTAGAGGTGATGAACAAGGACACACCTATCGAACTTCAAAGAGAAGCAGTACGTGTAGTTAAATCTGCTCCTGACTGGAAGCCAGGTATGGTAAATGGCGAGTATGTTCGTTCATACAAAAACGTAAGCATCAATTTCATTCTACAGTAATTGATTCTATTTTTCTTCATAAATCGAAGAGGGAGTATCACTGATGCTCCCTTTTTTATTAGATATAAAGAATAATTCGGAAAGTTGTTCCCTTCCCTACTTCTGATTGCAAAACTTTGAGTTTACCTTTATGATACTCTTCGATGATCCGTTTTGCCAGTGATAGACCAAGTCCCCAACCTCTTTTCTTAGTTGTATAACCTGGTTGAAATACACTTCTCTGTTGAGATGCGGACATACCTTTACCAGTATCTTCGATATCGATATAAACGTGTGATGTGTCCTTTGAAATATTCACTTTTAAAGTTCCTTCCCCTTCCATAGCATCGATCGCATTCTTACAAATGTTCTCGATCACCCATTCAAATAATGGCGGATTGTGAGCAATGATCAACTCTTCTTCCTCGCTATCAAAAAGAAGTTGGACCTTTTGTGGAAGTCGTGTTCTTAAATAACTTAAGAATTCACTAGTCGTATGAACAATATTTTCATCTTTCAACTGTGTTCCGGCTCCAATTTTTGAGAAACGATCAGTGACTTGTGAAAGTCGACGAACGTCCTTGTCCATTTCTTTTGTAATATTCTGATCAATATCCATGGTCTCCAACATTTGAACCCAAGCCATAAGGGATGATATTGGTGTTCCCAACTGATGAGCAGTTTCTTTTGCCATACCAGCCCATACCTGATTTTGCTCTGCTTTTCTAAACGTGCTGAAGATCATATATCCAATAAAGATGAATAGACCAATGATCAAGAATTGTATGTATGGGAAATATTGTAGTTGAACAAGCTCCGGAGAGTTGGCATAAAAGACATAATTCGTCGTGTTGTTCGTGAACTGTATTTTGATCGGTGCATTCTGATCCTTGAGTTCATTCAAGGTTTGTTGCAATTTGGTGCTGTCTGTTTTATCAGCTTCTAAATTGGTAGCAATGACGGTTGATTGAGTACTGTCGGTTAAAACAACGGGTACCAAACTTTCATTTTCGATCAACTCTTGATTAAAGGCCTCCAACAGAGAGTCTCTCTCATTCTCTAGCCGAATAATGTCGCGAGAATCATTGTAAAAATAAGTCATGAAGAGATCATCATACACTTCAATGGTAAACGAAGGATTTACTATTTCCCAGCTGTAAGCCATTTTGACTAATGAATCCTCAAAAAGCTGTTCTATTTCGATGCTATCTTTTTCTGGAAAGGATTCCCGAAGACTTTCTTCCGAAATGGGAAGATTGATATGAGTTGATACCTCATCATATTGATCAAGGACGATCACAGGTATATCATCATTTCTATTAATGATCTTTAATGGTAGCTCATATGACTGCTGAACATTTAAAGGACTCTTCTTCGAAATTTCTTTTGTTGCATCGATCCACAACTCCATCTCATTGAGCTCTTTTTCTCTCAGTTCATTGAAAGAATTATTCGTGAGTCGAACTAGCTCAGCACGCTTTTTAATTGCATCCGCCCATTGGGTAACTCGATCCCGTTCACGTTTTGCAACTTTCGAAACGATCCTATTCGAAACAAACAACGACACACCCACTAAAACAAGTGCTACAAATAGCAAGGCTACTTTCCATTTTTGCTTGTTCGAATATAGTTTCATGCGGTTATAACTGCTTGAAAAGGGTTTTATTATAGAGTAAATGTAGTTTCATTTTTTTGAAATTAATAATTGATTACACTGAGAGCACAGAGAAACATTTGTTTTTGAGTCCACTGAGCATGCATGACATGTCAAGATCTGAAGGGTTTTTTAAGTATAAGGCCTAAACACATCACTCATGCTCTGCGATCTCTTACCACGTTCTTTTAATAAACCTCCAAGTACTCTGAGTAATAAAACTACACCTCCCGATCTCTCAAAAAAGGTAATTTACTTCGCGTCACTTTTAATGATTCAACCTCTAGCATGTCGCTCATAATGATCTCATCATAGGCATGGTATTGCTCTATTTCACCCAACGGAGAAATTAAACAGGAATCTCCGGAATACGTTAATCCATTAGCGTCTTCTCCAACACGATTTACACCGATCACGTAACATTGATTTTCCACAGCTCTTGCCTGCAAAAGTACTTTCCAGTGCAATGAACGTTTTTCCGGCCAGTTAGCAACATAAACGATTACATCGTAATCAAACTGCTCTTTCTCCTCTTTATTTCTTGCTACTTCTGGAAAACGCAGATCATAACAAACCTGAAGAAGGATCTTCCAATCTTTGTACTCGACAATAGTATTTTCTTGTCCTGAAGTATAATGCTCGTCTTCTTTAGCCAGCGTAAACAACTTTCGCTTGTCGTAATGTTGCACCTGAAGGTCAGGAGTTACGAATACCAATCGATTATAGTAATTCTCATTTTCAACAATGATCAAAGAGGCTATGATCGCTGCTTCCTTTTCGCGAGATTTCTGTTTTAACCAAGTTAAACTCTGACCATCCATGGTCTCAGCCATTTCCTCTGCATTCATCGTGAAAGCGGTCTGAAACATTTCAGGTAAAATGATAAGATCAGTAGGATTCTCGATCTCATTCAACATTTTTGTGAAATGGGCAAGGTTCGTGTCCTTATCCTCCCATTCCTGCTTTGCTTGAATTAATGTGACTTTTAGATCTTGCATAATAATTCAGTTGCTTTAATTATCGTGTCTTCATCTTTGGCAAAACAAAAACGAATCAGATGATCATCATGTTTGTCTTTGTTAAACCCAGAAATTGGAATTACTGCTACTCCATGTTTTTGAGTCATTTCTTTAGCGAAATCAAAATCACCCAGATCACTGATCTCGTTGTAGCGTGCTACCTGAAAGTATGATCCTTCACAAGGTAATAGCTCAAAACGACTACCTTTCATTCGTTCCCTGAAGAAGTCACGCTTCTGTTGGTAAAAAGTACTAAGATCACCTAGATCCACTTGTGGTAGATAATTCGAAAGCGTTTCTTGTGCTGTACTGTTTACACAAAATACCACATACTGATGGACTTTTTTGATTTCTGCCATTATCGCTTCTGGAGCGACCATGTATCCGATCTTCCAACCTGTAACGTGAAAAGTCTTTCCAAATGAAGATACAATGATCGAACGGTCGTGCAGTACTTCTCTTGTGTTGACCGAAATGTGAGGCTCCTCAAAATGAATGAACTCATATACCTCATCGGACAATAGGAAAACATGAGGATGTCTGCGCATGATCTGCTCCAGTGAATCAATATCTTGCTTCGATAGAACTCGACCTCCAGGATTGTGCGGATTATTGATCACTAATAACTTTGTATTCTTTGAGATCTGGTCTTCAACTTTATCCCAGTCTACTGTAAAGTCGGCGTTCAAATTAACATGGATCGGTTGTCCCCCAGCCAATTCCACACTTGGAGCATAACAATCATAAGAGGGGTCCAGAACAATTGCCTCATCTCCTTTATGAATGATCGCCTGAATTGCGGTAAATATAGCTTGAGTGGCTCCTGCAGTGATCAAAAGCTCTTTTTCTGGATTAATACTTCTGCCGTAATGCTTCTCTATCTTTTGAGCTACTTCCTGTAATAAGCGAGCATCACCAGGCATAGGTTTATACTGATGATAGTTCCCGTCGATCACCTTGTGGTAATTATCTAATAGTTTTTCTGCTACGTTGAAATTTGGAAAACCTTGTGAGAGATTGATCGCTTTGTGGTCCTGCGCCATTTTTGACATCACAGTAAAAACCGTGGTACCAACATACGGTAATTTAGATTGTAATTCTGACATATATTCTATTTCCTTCGTTTGTCAATTTTTGAGAAATATGAATATAGGCATTTTTAGCTAACTAGTCACTGTATACTAGTAACTCTTAACTAGTTCAAAGAACCGCAGAATTTCGAACATGGAATATTGAACCGTAGAATTGGAAAATGAGAAAATGAAGCACCGACAAACAATTAACTACTCATTCTTTACGCGCCCACTAAATGATTAGTCACTGCATCACTACTCACTTGTCACTAAAAAACTACATCGGTATATTACCATGCTTTTTCGGTGGCAACTCTTCTTTCTTGTTTTCGAGCATTTTGAATGCAGCAACAACTTTAGCGCGTGTTTCAGCTGGTTTGATCACATCATCAATAATACCACGTTCTGCTGCACGATAAGGATTAGCAAACATGTCTGCATATTCCTCTTCCTTCTCTTTGAGTTTTGCTTCCGCATCATCTGCTGCAGCGATCTCTCTTCTAAAGATGATCTCAGCAGCACCTTTTGCTCCCATTACAGCGATCTCAGCTGATGGCCATGCAAAGTTCAGGTCAGCACCAATATTCTTAGAGTTCATCACATCAAATGCACCACCATAGGCTTTACGTGTGATGATCGTGATACGAGGAACAGTTGCTTCACTAAATGCGTAAAGTAGTTTCGCCCCATGTGCAATGATTCCATTCCATTCCTGATCTGTTCCAGGCAAGAATCCTGGTACATCCTCAAATGTCAATAATGGAATATTGAAGGCATCACAGAAGCGTACGAATCGTGCTCCTTTTCTTGATGAATCAATATCCAGAACTCCGGCTAAAGACATTGGCTGGTTCGCAACAACACCTACCGTTCTTCCTTCTACTCGGGCAAAACCAACAACAATATTCGTTGCAAAATCTTTATGAACTTCACGGAATGATTCGTCATCGATCACACATTCGATCACCTCTCGGATATCATATGGCATATTTGCATTATCAGGAAGAATTCCTGCGATCGTATCTAGTTTCTTTTCGTCAAACTTGAAATCCTTGGTATGAGGAGCTAAAGAATTATGATTCTGTGGTAAATAAGACATCAGATCACGTACATCTTTCAACACTGTTACATCATTGGCACTCGTAAAGTGATTCACTCCTGATTTCTCAGCATGTGCTTTCGCTCCACCAAGATCTTCAGATGTTACTTCCTCGTGAGTTACCGTTTTCACTACGTTTGGACCCGTCACGAACATGTAAGAAGTGTCCTCGACCATGAAGATGAAATCTGTCAATGCCGGAGAGTAAACCGCCCCACCAGCACATGGCCCCATAACAACACTTAACTGAGGAATAACCCCTGATGCACGTGTATTTCTGTAAAATATATCCGCATATCCGGCAAGAGAAACAACTCCTTCCTGAATTCGCGCACCTCCTGAATCGTTTAGTCCGATCAGCGGTGTTTGGCTTGTAAGCGCCAGATCCATAATCTTACAGATCTTCTCAGCATGTGTTTCTGAAAGGGATCCTCCAAGTACGGTAAAGTCCTGTGAAAAAACATAAACAGGTCGACCATGGATCGTTCCATACCCTGTAACCACACCATCTCCCGCAATCTTTTGTTTATCCAGTCCGAAATCTTTTGAACGATGTTCAACGAACATACCAAGTTCTTGGAATGAATCTTCATCAACCAGTAACTCAATACGTTCACGAGCTGTTAGTTTACCCTTTTTATGTTGGGCTTCGATTCGTTTTTCTCCTCCACCTAATTTAGCTTCAGCACGTTTCGCTAACAATTGCTCATTCTTTTCTTCCATCTCTTTACCCATATCGGTCTGAATTTCTTAAAAATTGGATACTAATATCGTAATAATTGTGGAAACGCAAGGTGAACAAATAGGGTTATTTAACTACCATTATTGTTCTGATTTAAAGAAAAAGAACCAACGAAAATTATGTATTTTTCGTTTTCAACAGAAATAGTTGTAAATGAAAAAGTACTTCTTAATCTATTTTAGTTTTGCATTAGCGCTTTCAAGTTGTGTGGATGATGAAATGTACCACCCGGTAAAGGGTAGATATTGGACTGAAAAATCATATACGTATTATGATAATAACGGTAACTACTCAAACACAACAACTCAGATTTTTCTGGATGTTGAGCTAAAGGAAGACTCTATTTCATTTCTTGGTGGCAATATTCACGAAGACAATTTTGAATATGGTAAGACCTATTCCTTTTTAGCTGGATTTAATTATTTCTATTTTAGATTTGAGCCTGACAGTGTCTATGCTACGATACACTATGGATCATCTGGTGCAAATTCAACAACTCATTACCGAGGGTCAAAACTCGACTGATCAAGTGTTTCTTTTCTTTCTGAGGCTTTTTTAGTACCTTACAAGTAAAACTTAATCATGAAAAATCAAATTTTAGCCTCGGCACTTGCTTTAATTACATTGGTTTCCTGTCAACCTGAAGGTCGAATTTTTTACGAAAATAAAGAGCTTTCTCCAGACTTAGAATGGAAGAAAGAAGATCAACGTGAGTTTAAAGTTGAAATTAGTAATACTGACAAAGCTTACGATTTAAGTTTGACCTTTCGATATGCCAATGGGTTTCAATTTAATAAAGCTAACGTCAGGGTTACTGAGATTGATCCAGATGGGATTGCATCAGTTTATCCATATGAGTTAAAAGTTCGTGATGAAAATGGAGATTACATTGGTGAACCAGGACTGGATATATGGGATAGTGAACACCTTGTTGAGAAAGGTAAAATCTATGATAAACAAGGTACTTACACCTACATCATCGAACATACAATGCCCCAGGACCCTTTGTTTTATGCTATGGAAATCGGTTTGATAATCGATGAAGCAAAATAAATCGTGATTGCTTAATTATTTATACCCTTCCATATACTATCTTTCGGCACAAATAAATTCATGGCTACGAATAAAAAAATGCCAACAATAATTACTTCAAGGATTATCGATCTTGATGTATTTAGAGGCTTTGCGGTTTTCGGAATTTTCATGGTAAACATTCTCGTCATGAATGCTGCTTTTACTTTCAGGGGAGAATGGGAAGCAGAACAAACAGCTTGGTGGTCAGAAGTATCATTTTTCATACTAGAGACCTTCTTCTACAGTAAATTCTTTGTGATTTTCTCCCTGCTCTTTGGAATGGGTGTTGCCCTTCAAATTCAGCGTGCAAAAGAAAAAGGGAAGTTCAGTAATTTATTCTTCTTAAGGCGCTTTGGAAGTTTATTTCTTTTCGGAGTGTTACACATTCTCTTTATCTGGTCGGGGGATATACTTCACTTGTATGGCGCGTATGGCTTTCTTCTTTTGTTGGCTTTTCGGTGTTCAGCAAAAGTCTTAATGTGGCTAGCTATTCTTGTATTTATATTTCCTTTTTACGAAGAAGTCTTTAATTGGTTCATTAGTTTTTCTAATCTGGATTATCAAAGTCCTCTAGCAGAGATTAACAAAGAGAAAATGATTCAATTAAAACAGGAAGGCTCATATTTAAATGGCATAAAATTGCGGATCAAAGAGTATTTATTTGCCATGGAGTTTTTCTACACTGGAATCGGACCAGTAGCGCTAACGATGATGTTACTTGGAGGTTATTTAGTGAAAAAAGGGCTACTCTCAGCTATCGATATTTGGTTGAAAAGGTCACAACCATTTTTGATCATTAGCCTCGTGGTACTCCTAACTTATCGCTTTTTTCTTCTCTACTATATCGTTCCCTCTGGTGTTGTTGAACATGGATCAATCATATCATTTGTCCTTATGTCCATTTACTACCTGTCAGATATATCGCTTTCCCTGATGTACTTGTGGTTAATCGCTTTTTTCTTGAGAAGAAACACATTTAGCAAACTAGTAAGTCCTTTGCAATACGCAGGAAGAATGGCTTTTACTAATTACATTCTACAAAGTGTTATTGGATATGTGATCATGAGAAGCTTTGGTCTCTACCATATGTTCAGTGTAGTTGATTGTATATTGATCGTTGTTATTACATTTAGTCTACAGGTCATACTCAGTAAAATTTGGTTGACCTATTACAAGTTTGGTCCACTAGAATGGATGTGGAGGTGTATATCGTATTGGAAAGTACTACCTATAAGTAAATCGGTTTAGGTTTAGTTCTGGTTCTGTAAAAAAAAGTGAGCAGTAACAAATTGGTCACTGCTCACTTATTCAATAGTCACTTAAAAATTACTCCTTAAACCCTTTCCTTTGTGGTGTGTAGGGAACACCTTGTTCATTCAACGATGATTCAAGGTTTTCAATCGCCGTTCTTACTTTCGACACTGAAGACTTGATCTCAGCGTATTGCTCCTTGGCAATTGCATATTGTTCTTTCTGAGTAGTCGTTGGATTTGATGTTGAATACCATGTTTGGTAAACTATAGTCGAAATACGACTTCCTGTTCCAGGCAATGTTTCTACATCACGACTTGACTTGTGTGAATCTCCCCACATCGCAATATCTATTGCATGAACAGAATCTTCTATGGCATTTACTAACTTCATCCACTCCATATCCGTTCCAGGATAATTTATGATCGCAGCCTTTACATATTTCAATCGTTTTTTAAGCTCTCCAAAACTTCCATTGGTCCCTCGGAATTGACGTCTTAATTCAGCCAACTCCCTTTTGAATGATAGATTCTCCTTTGTTTGTCTGGCCAATGATGAATTTTCCAGCGCATTGATCTCAAATGATTGAGGGGCGGCTATCTTTTCGATCTCCCCATTATCTGATTGAAACAATTCAACTGTATATTTACCGGGTAAAACCAAAGGACCTTGACTTGGCATACTATATCTACCTACTTTACCCTCTTTGAGTTTGATCGGAGTTGAAGCTGGATAACGCATGTTCCACGTCAGACGATTCACACCTGTTTTAACACTAGTTCTTATCCTTTGCACCTCTTCTCCATCCAGATCTTTAATTACAAAAAGTAAATACGGTTTTTCGTAGCGATCTTCTTCAACGAATTCTTCATACGTTGGGTAATCGATCTCGTCTCCTGCTTCTTTCGCTTTCTTCTCCGCCTCACGACGTTCATCAGTCGGTGATTTAGGCTTATCCTTAACATAATATGTAAACGTAACTCCAAATGGTGGGTTTTTCGCCGCATAATGCGATGCTCCTTGTGAACCTGTACCTCTACCGCCTAATGGATTCGACTCGATGTATTGTAATCCATCGCGAATCGGGAAGATCTTGGCTTTCTCAGTAAGCATCTCTGTCGATACTTCGCGAAGAGGAGAATAATCATCCAGCACATAGAAACCTCGTCCAAATGATGCCAATACAAGGTCATTCTCTCTTTTCTGAATTGCTATATCTCTAATCGCGATCGTTGGCAAACCTGACTTTAACTGGATCCAGTTCTTACCGCCATCTGTAGTAAAGAATACTCCGAATTCTGTTCCTGCAAAAAGTAGATCCTTGTTTTCATGATCCTCTGCGATCGCGTAAACAGATCCTCTTTCAGGTAGGTTTCCTGCAATTGATTTCCATGAATTTCCTTTGTCAGTACTTTTCAAGATATAAGGTTTGAAGTCTCCACGCTTATGGTTATTGAATACTGCGTAAACTGTATTTTCATCGTGCTGAGAAGCCAATAACATATTTACATAAGTCATTGATGGAACACCAGGAAAACTCTCTTTTTTCTTCCAATTAGCTCCCCCATCTTCTGTGATTTGTACCAATCCATCGTCCGTTCCAGCATACAGCAAGTTCTCGTTCAATGCCGACTCATCAAGTGCAACGATATTTCCAAATATGGTTGTAGATTTATTCTTCATAACCACGTCTGGCGATTGGATTTCTCCCATCACTTTCATCTTGTTACGATCCAATTGACGCGTCAAATCTCCTGAAATCGTCTCCCAGGTGTCTCCTCGGTTGTCACTTTTGAATACTTTGTTGGCCGCAAAATAGAGGCGCTTATTATCGTGATTAGAAACCACTAATGGAGCGTCCCAATTCCATCGATAAGCTTTTTCTCCTTTTCCGGGCATTGGTTGGATCCCGATCTTCTCACCACTTTTTCTATCATATCTCACTAACCATCCATATTGAGCCTGAGCATAAACGATATCAGGATTTTCAGGATCTACTTGCGACTCAAATCCGTCTCCTCCATTGGTGATGTACCAATCTGAGTTTTGGATCCCTGCATTGTTGATCGTTCGAGAAGGTCCACCCATGGAATTATTATCCTGTGTTCCACCATACACATTGTAGAAGGGAACATCGTTATCAACTGCTACTTTGTAGAATTGAGTGATTGGTAAATTAGGCTTATAGTGCCAGTTACTCGCATGATCCCATGTTTCGTAGATTCCACCATCACATCCTACGATCCAGTGATCCGTGTCTTGCGGGTCGATCCAAATACAGTGATTGTCCACATGTTTCCCTTTTTCTCCTGTTCGCTTGAAAGTCTTCCCTCCATCTTCAGTATGATGCAACCAGGTATTCATACTAAACACCTTGTCAACATCTTTCGGGTCACAAATGATCTCTTGATAATAATTTCCCGATGTTTTGTAACTACTTCCTTTTGACCAGTTCAATCCTTTGTTCGTAGATCGGTAAAATCCATGCTTACCATCTTCTGCTTCGACAATGGCATAAACATAATTGCTATTCACTGGAGAAACTGCTAGACCAATTCGACCCATCTTTCCTTTCGGCAATCCATTCGTAATCTCAGTCCAGGTCTCACCTCCATCTTCAGTTTTGTAAAGCGAACTTTCTTCACCTCCACCGATGTACGTGAAAACATGTCTTCTTCGTTGATGATCCGCTGCGTAAAGTACATCAGGGTCGTTCGGATCCATTACAAGATCTGCAGTTCCTGTCTGATCAGAAACATGGTGGATCTGCTTCCAAGTCTCACCACCATCCGTTGATTTATACACTCCGCGTTCACCTCCATCTGACCAAAGTGGACCATAAGCCGCCACGTAGATCACATCAGAATCTCTCGGATCAACAATTACTTTCGAAATGTGCTCTGATTCTTTCAAGCCCATGTTCTTCCAGCTCTTACCACCGTTTACTGACTTGTACACACCGTCACCGTAAGCAACTGATCGTTGGTTGTTATTCTCTCCTGTCCCTACCCAGATCGTATTGGAATTATTAGGATCGATCGTTACACACCCAATGGAATAAGAACCTTCTCCATCAAAAACAGGTTCATACGTGTTTCCGTGATTTGTTGTTTTCCAAACGCCGCCTGATGCAACAGCGACATAATATTCACTTGTATTATCTGGATTAACAGCAATATCTGCTACTCTACCAGATGTTAAGGCTGGGCCAATATTACGAAAGGAAAGTCCTGAAACAGTCCCCGAATTGAGTTCCTTCTTCTCATCTTGAGCTTGAGCAGAAAGTCCTAAGGCGATGGCTATAATTAAAACAACGTTCTTCATTTTATTCAATTTTATCTAATGTTATATTCTCTATTTTAATACGATTGGAGAGCACCCCATAGATTCTAATTTCTCTTTAAACCCTGGGATCTTTTCCGCTTGATTCATCAATTTTCCATCTAAACGAGTGATGATTGTTACGGCATTATTCAAATATTTTCGATGAGACGGTGTAGGGCCCAAAGAAGAGTAGGATGTACCCAAAGAGGCTGACCCCAAATAATCGCTCGCTGAAAGGTTATCAGTTTTTTCACCTACCTCACGACGAGAAGGAGAGCCATTCATTTCGATATCTATTTGATACAGTGACTCTCTAGTCTGCACCAACTCTGCATAAAGTGCTGAATCTACCTTGTCTGCCGTTTCGTATGCCTTTAATAGAATTCCGATATTCTCTTTTTGATCATTCAATTCAGTTCTTACTAACTGCAGTTCGGACTGTGCTTCTTGCAATCCACCCCAAAATGCAATCATATCCTGGTAATCTCCTCGGTCCAGATAAAGTGGATTCACATCAAACTCTACCTTCTCAGAAATACTTGAGATTACACCATCAACTTTCTTATACAGTTGTGCTGAATAAGTTCCAGGTGCTACCAAATATCCATCTCTTACTTTTTGTGAGGATTTTCGCATAGGCCTCTTCGAAGTCGTACTCAAATTCCAATTTACGCGATTCATTCCTTTACTGTTTTTCGCCTTTATGCGTTTGATCACGTTTCCATCGTTATCAAAAACAAACAACCAAACACTCGGCTTGATCTCATTCTTTTCTTCATCAAGCGTTTCCCATTTGGGAACACCAACAGCACCTTCCGCTTCTTTCTCTTTCGCTTTTCGTTTTGCCTCCTTGGATTGATACTTCTCCTCCTGGTAATAAGTAAAATTCACTCCAAACTTCTCATTATCGGCTACAAAAAAGGCATCACCCTGAGAAGCTTTTCTGCTTGAACCTAGTACTCGTTTTTTAATGTACCACAATCCATCTTTCGGCTTATAAAGCTTTGGTTTCTTCAACTTTCGCATCGCGCAACGCCGAATAATCATCCAGGATGTAAATACTGCGTCCAAATGTTCCGGCTACGAGATCATTCTCTTCTTTGTGGATCGCAAGATCACGTACAGCAATCGTTGGCATTCCTCCTTTGAGTTTTGTCCAGTTCTTTCCATAGTCCTGTGAGAAGAAAACACCAAATTCAGTTCCGATGAATAGTAAGTTCTTATCCTCATGATCCTGGACTAATCGCCACACCAGGTGATTTTCAGGTAAATCTTCACTCAAGGATCTCCACGATTTCCCTTTGTCTTTTGATACATACAGATAGGGTTTATAGTCTCCATTCTTATGGTTATCCAATGAAACGAAAACCGTATTTGCATCATGTAAATCTGCTTTGATATCATTGACAAACGCCTCTTTTGGAACACCAGGCAATTCTTCCACATTGATCTTTCTCCAGGATTCGCCTCCATTCTCTGTCACTTGAAGGATTCCATCATCTGTTCCGGCATACAGCAATCCCTCTTGCTGAGGTGACTCACTCAACGAAGTAATATTACTAAAGTTGGACATCGCGTAAATATCCCAGGCATTGTCCCAGCTCTGTTTCTCCCCGTAAAACTTTGTATCAATACGTTCTTTCTGATTAGTTAGATCTCCTGAAATAGGTTCCCAGGTGGCACCTCGATCTTCTGATTTCCAAACACGTTGAGAAGCATGATAAATACGAGACGGTTTATGTGGACTCACTAAAATCGGTGCATCCCAGTTGAAACGATCGCGCTTTTCATCCACATCTGCTTGTGGCTGGATATACATCATTTCTCCTGTTTCCATATCCACACGAACAAGGTTTCCCTGTTGCCATTGCGCATAAACTACATTTGGATTTCCAGGTTCTGTTGCGGGCTGATGACCATCTCCAAATAGAGCAATAAACCAGTCCGAATTTCGTATTCCATGCACGTTATCCGTTTGACTCGGCCCACCTTGTGTATTGTTATCCTGAGTTCCTCCGTAAATATTATAGAAAGGCTTACGATCATCAATGGCGATTTTATAGAACTGAGTAGTTGGTAAATTGCTGATGAACTTCCACGATTTTGTATTGTCAAAAGACTGGTATAATCCGCCATCGCAACCCACAAGAACATAATTCTCATCACTCTTCTTAAAAGCAACTGCGTGATTATCAACGTGCTTATTTGTTTCGTTCATTCGCTCGAAGGTCTTCCCTCCATCTTCTGTCACCTGCATGTAGTTATCTGCGAAATAAACTTTATCAAACTGATGTGGCGACGCCCAGATCTCCTGATAATAATGTGGTCCTGTTCCTCCAGAAATTGCGTCAGACATTTTTTTCCAACTCGCTCCACGGTCATCACTTCGGTAAAACCCTCCTGATCTTCTTTCTTGTTCAATCGCAGCGTAAAGAACGTCTGGATCTATTGGAGAAATCGCTAATCCGATCTTCCCCAGATTACCCGAAGGTAATCCTTTAGTCAGTTTCGTCCATGTTTCGCCTCCATCTGTTGACTTGTGTAAAGCCGTTCCTGGTCCGCCACCCATGTAGGCAGCCACTTTACGATGACGCTGCCAGGTTGCTGCGTAGATTACGTCAGGATCACGTGGATCAATAGCAAGATCAGTTGCGCCAACCCATTCGTCATCTCCTAATGTTCTTTCCCATGATTCTCCTCCGTCAATTGAAATATAAACTCCTCGTTGTCCGCCTTTAGACCACAACGGTCCTTGAGAAGCAACAATGATTTTTTCTGAGTTACGAGGATCGATAATGATCTTTGAGAGATGTTCCGACTTCTCCAATCCCTTTTTCTTCCAGGACGCGCCGCCATCTTCACTTTTGTAGATCCCATCACCAAAACCAATGTGACGTCCTCCTACATTTTCACCCGTTCCGACCCAAACTACATCGGGGTTATTTGGATCTAACGTAATGCATCCGATCGAATAAGATTTTTGTCCATCAAATATTGGATTCCATGTAGTTCCTGAATTCTTAGTTTTCCAGACTCCTCCAGATCCAAATGCTACATACCATATGTTTTCATTTTCGGGATGAATCGCAATATCCGCTACTCGACCCGACATTAAAGCTGGGCCTACAGATCTAAATTTTAATCCATTGTATAGCGCTGAATTATCTTTTTTATCTTCTTTTTTCTGGGCGAATGCCGCAAAAACTCCAAGAACTAACAAGGAGCATAATAACGTTCTGAGCATAATCATGGTTTTGAATGCTCGACAATATACTAATTTGTTGGCAGACGGGTGATTTGGCGATTCACTACTGTCCAAAAATGACAAAAAGATGACCTACCTCACTTCAATGCAATCAGCGATCTCTTTAGCTTTTCTTCTCAATTCATCAATGTTTGGACCTATTTCATCATACGTAAATGCAATCCCCATTCGACGGTACTTACGTGTGACGGGTTTTCCAAAGATTCGAATGTCCGATTTCTCGTATGAAGATGCTTTTTCGATACCTGTATATTCAGGAACTTTTTCTTCTTCAAGTTCGGAAAGTATGACAGCATTGGCACCATTTCGCTGGTGAGCCACTTTTTGAATCGGCATACCTAAAACAGCACGAGCATGTAATTCAAATTCCGTATAATTTTGCGTTCCTGCCAATGTAACCATTCCAGTGTCATGTGGACGAGGTGATAACTCTGAGAAGTAAACCGCTTCTTTTCCAATAAAGAACTCAACTCCCCAAATACCAGCACCCCCTAAAGCTTTGGTAACTTTTTCAGCCATTTCCTGAGCCGTTTGCAAGTGCCCTTCAGACATCGGCTGTGGCTGCCAGCTCTCCTGGTAATCTCCACGTTCCTGACGGTGACCAATCGGTGGACAGAACAAAGTTTTCCCGTCTTTCTGAGTAACGGTCAAAAGTGTGATCTCAAATTCAAAATCAATGAATGCTTCCACGATAACTTCCATGGCGTCACCACGACCCTTAGCTTGCGAAATATCCCATGCTTTTTCTATATCAGCTTCTGTTTTGATGACCGATTGCCCTTTTCCAGAAGAAGACATTAATGGTTTTACAACACATGGCATCCCGATTTCATTTACTGCCTCTTTCAGTTCTTCAGCTGATTTCGCATAGCGATATTCTGCAGTTCTGATATTTAATTCTTTTGCAGCCAGATCACGAATCTTCTTACGATTCATGGTGTAGTTCGTTGCTTTTGCCGAAGGAACAACTTGAATTCCTTTTTCTTCAAATTCATAGAGCTTCTCGGTGCGAATCGCTTCGATCTCTGGGACGATGATATCTGGTTGATGTTTATCTACTGCTTTTTGAAGTGCTTCACCATCTAACATACTGAAAACCTCATAAGAATCTGCCACTTGCATGGCTGGTGCATTATCATAACTATCTGCAGCAATTACGGTGTGTCCGTAGCGTTTTACAGCAATTACAAATTCTTTTCCTAATTCACCTGATCCTAGCAGTAATATCTTTTTCATCGTTATGGAATTTTGGGGCAAAATTAATCAGATTTTCGGGAAGATTTGGGTTAAATCAGGACCTTATTTTATCGATAACTTATTTTGATTCATCAATGTAAATACAAAGAAAACACCCACTAATGCAAATGCTACCCACAGGACCTCCATGTTTGCATTGATCCAGTGCATAAACTTCTCAGTATACGTTTCTACATATCCAAAATCCAATTCAATCCTATATTGAACAAAAACGCCAAGCAAAATAATAATCGAAGCTACTACAGCAGTAAAGAACCATTGGCGAACACTGATCAGCGGAGTCGGATTGAAAGCAGGTTTGCTCTCAAGTTCATCGATCATACTCATCACCTCATCATTAAAACCTGCATGTGTGGGTTTCTCAAAGTCCTTTAAGATCTCTTCTTTCCAGTTTTTATCTTCTGACTCCTTCATAATATTCTTTTTTGATCAATCCTTTCAAGTTCTTCTTTGCACGATGTACCGTTACTTTCACATACGATTCTGAAATGCTCATGATCTCTGCAACATCTTTTACCGATAATTCGTCAAGATAGAATAACGTAATTGCGGTGCGTTCAATTGGTTTCAAACGGTTGATACAATCTGCAACATGTCCTTTCATTTCATCCAGCGCCATATACTCTTCGATATTGTCGTCACTTTCTGTATTCGAATAATACTCCTCACCGACCCACCGCTTTTGTTTTCTCAGATGAGATAACCCATGGAAATAAGTAATCTTATAGATCCATGTGGATAGTTTCGACTTACCTTTGAATTGTTTTAACTGTTGATACACCTTCACGAATACTTCTTGTGCAAGGTCGTTCGCTTCTTCATGATCATCCGTCATCCTTAACAGGATACTATAAACAAGGCCTTTATGCTCATCTATAATTTGAGAAAAGAGTTGTTTTTTTCCTGCCAATACTGCCTGAACTACATCGGTATGTTCTTGCAGACTACTTTCCACCTTCCTGTTTCTTCTTATCGTTCTGCCACTTGGCGATCAATAATCCAATTCCTCCAAAAAGGAAGGCCCCAAGTAATCCAAACTGTCCTGCATCCAGGAAGTCAGTGTAATAGGCTAAAACATTTCCAATAATGATACCCAACGGTACAAACACAAATAGATATCCACTACTCCAGGGACTATTTTCATCATCCTTCTTTTCATTGGGATTCATTCCCGCCTCGATCATCGCGATCTTCTGACGGTGACTTGCAGTGATCACAATGTAAACGATTCCAAAAACCATGGCAAACAATGCGATCGGAATTAAAAGTGCTGTTAAATTCATTGTATTTCAATTTAGTATTTACCCATTAGATGAAGGTCAATACAGAAAGGTTACAATAAATGTAGGATTATTTATTTAGAGGTACTCGAATCGTAATTGTAGTGCCTTCAGAATTACTATCAATATCTAATGATCCATCCAACAATAAAGCACGACTTTCCATGCTTTTCAGACCGATTGAATCATTGTTTTGTTTGGGGTCAAAACCCTTTCCATCGTCTTCAATCGTTACGATCAGCATGTTATTTAATTGATTCATGGAGACATGTACCTCTTTTGCTTCGCTATGTTTAATGATATTATTAATAGCTTCTTGAAGTATTCTATAAACGTTTGTCTTTATCTGCTCTGAGACATCTATGTGGTCTTGACCAGAAAAGAACTCACCAGAAATAGAATGAGTTGAAAAGCTGTTATTTACAAGATCTCGCGAAGCTTCTATCAAACCCGATTTTCTTAGCGCAGTAGGCATTATCGCATATGCTAGATCTCTAGCGTCTTGCTTTAAATTGACTATTCGCTTATTCAACTTTTCTTTGCCTTCTTTCTCAATACCAGATACATCTTCGAGTTCTGTCTTCAATAATCTGATTTCCTGAACTAATCCATCATGCAGATCTCGAGCTAATATTTCCCTCTCCTTCTCTTGCGCTGTTATCACATTTCTTGCATTCTCCTCTTTCGCATCAAGTAGCGCCTGTTGCTTTTCAGCTTTCAACTTTTGCTGTCTTCGTCGGTAGATTAGGTAACCTACAATAGTAAGGACCAAAAACCCGATGATTAATAAGTAAATCAAATTCTTCTGGTTGGTAATTGATTTTTCTTTCTCCAGATTTTCGAGTCTCATTTGCTGAGATACATTTCGTTCAGCTAAAAGCTGTCTTTCTTTCTCTTGTGTTTCAAATTTGGCTTCGTACTCAGCGAGTAAATTCGCATTCTCTTCTGTAAAAGTAGAATCTTGTATCGCTAAAAACTGGTTTAAATAAGTTTCTCCTTTTTCCGTATTTCCTATGTTGAAATAAGTAATCGCCCCATTTTTATAAAGATCTTTACCAAACTTTTTAGCATCGGGATCATCTTTTAATATAGATTCTGCTTTTTCAATTGCGATCAAACTCTGCTTCCAGTCGTTATTATCATTGTAGAGATGAATGAGGTTCCCATACGTAATGATATCAGAATTAGCAGTATTCGGAACAGACTCTCCCAATTCGATGGATCTTTTGTAATGAAAAATAGCCTCCGAAGTCTCACCTGCATCTTGGTAAACATTTCCCAGGTTGTCGTGTGCTATTTTTTCCTCTTTAACTAGTCCCTCCGAAATGGCAACGTCCTTACTTTTATTCAAATAGAAAAACGCTGAATCCCTTATACCCAAGTTTCTGTAACAAATTCCCAAATTCGTATAAGAAGTAGGAAGTTCTCCTCGAATATCATATCTCTCGCGAATTTCTAGCGCTATTTTATGTGAAGTAATTGCCTTTTCGAAAAGATTCATTTCTTGATAGATAAGACCAATATTGCTTCTGTACTTTGACATAAACTTTTCCCGGATCTCATCATCTTCCTCGGTTTCATTTAATAATTCTAGAGCATCGAAGAAATAGGGTAAGGCAGATTCAAATTCCCCCTTGTTCCAATGAAACATTCCCAAATTATTGAGTGACTTTGAATGGACATTGTGGAGTTGATTGTTTTTACTATAGTTTAGCGCTTTTGTAAAGTACAGTTTTGAGGAATCTCTTATTCCCTGAACATCATAGTAAATACCGATATTATTGTAAAGGTTGGCAATGCCATTTTTAAAGTCTACTTCTTTCGCTGACTTTAAATGCTTTTTTGCGAAAGGCATAAACTTCTCAGGGGCTCGAAAAATATACGTAAAACTAATTCGATTGACCAGGTCGTATTTTAATGAATCATCTTTTGTTTCATTCACTACATTGATCAGGCTATCAATTTTCGATTGTTGCGAGAATGCTGAATTCGAGACAAACAAAAGGACAATATAAATGATCAACCTGACATTCATGTCACTAAATAATTCTTTGTTTTAGAGCTTTAGCAACAAGTTTTGAGGAAGAGTTAACATCCAGCTTTTGCATTAGATTCTCTTTGTGAGACTCTACGGTCCTGGCACTTATAAAGAGTCTTTCTCCAATTTCTTTAGAAGTCATTCCTTCACAGATCAACTGTAGCACTTCGGATTCTCTCTTCGTTATGCCATATGCATTGTCACGTCCTTCAGAGCGGACATTTTTTTTCAAACCAAGCATCGCACTTTTTGCCTCTTTCGAGAGGTAAAATTGATCTTCAGCGATCATTTCAAGTGCCTCTTTTAATTCATTTTCTGAGCAGTCTTTATGAAGGTATCCATTAGCTCCGAGATCCATCGCTTTCTGAATAACAGATTGCTCTTCAACCATAGATAACATAAGTATAGGAAATCGATATCCTCTTCCACGTAATACTTTCAAGGCTTCTAGCCCATCACGAACGGGCATTTCTACATCTAGAATTACAAGATCTGGTTTTTCGGATAAAACCTTACGGATAAGATCTTCTCCATTCTTGGAAATCTCAACAGAAATATTGGGAATAACTTTGATCAATAACTCAGCAACACCTTTAGCCACGATCTCGTGATCATCTGCCAAATACGCTGTATTAAAAGTTAGTGCCATGAATATGAGTACTCTAGTCAGGTAAAAATATAAATTTTACCATTACACTGCACACAAATTTTGGCAATAACTACCCAGGACGACATTTTCTGTCGTTCCATTATTTGAAGTATAAGTTGGTTTAGTTAGGCCTAGATTAATTTGATACGATCTTAAATTCAACTCGTCTATTCAATGCTCTACCCTCTTCAGTTTCGTTGGTCGCAACAGGCTTATCAGGACCATATCCATTAAACGTCAATCTACCTTTTTCTATACCTTTTTTAACGAGATAGTTCACAACGGCTTCAGCTCTTTCGTTGGAAAGTTTTTTGTTATAATCAGCAGAACCAACATTATCCGTGTGCCCTCCGATCTCAATTTGCATCTTACCATTTTTAGACATTAGATTGTATAGTCTATCCAATTCATAAAATGACTCTTCTTTAAGAGATGCCTTTCCGAAATCAAAAAAGATATTGTTCAGCCTGATAACTTCCCCCTTTTCAATTTTTTTCAGGTAAAGATTCTTCTCGATCGAAGCAAAATCCTCCAAACTATCAAGTTTTAGGTATTCGGAAATAGGGAAATATCCCTTCTTTTCAGATACGACCTCGTAGTTATAACCTTTCTGAAAAATCGCTGTGAAGGCTCCTGTCTTTTTATCCGAACGGATCGTTTTAGCCTCACCTTCTTTAATGTTGATCGGACGAAAGAAAATATCAGCATCTATTGGTTCATTCGTCTTTTGATCTAGAACCTTTCCTTTAACGATGATCACTGGATCAGGTTGAGTTTCTTTAAAAAGCGGCACTTGATAAACATCTGAAAAGTCCTGACCATCTCGAGTACCTGCAATAAATCCTAATTTACCTTCTGCGTCCGTGCTGAAATAACCATCCCAATCCAGAGAATTGATGATTGGTCCCATATTAACTGGTTCTGACCAATTTGTCCAAGTATCATCTAGTCTTTTAGCCATGAAAATATCACTGCTTCCATATCCATGATGACCTGAAGAAGAGAAGTAAAGTGTCTTATTATCAGCAGCAAGGAACCCAAAGTTTTCTGATGCTCCTGTATTAATAATCGGACCTAAATTGATGGGCTCAGTGAAAATAGTTCTCAATAATTTTTCTTCTCTAAATGACACATACAAATCCAATTGACCATTCGACTCACCATCGTTGAATGCACAGATCAGGATCTGTTCATCATTTGATAATTTTCTTGTTCTTGACGATGCCTTATTTGTCCATTTCTTGATCTCATACGGTTCAGGGTAAGTAAACTTTCCTCCTTCAATAGTAGACATCGAGATACCATATTTGTCACTTTGAGCTCCTCGCATTCCATTTATGTAGATTCGAGAACCATCGATTCCTGGGGATACTGTACTTGTACTTATTCCTGATTTGTTGATCGGACTTGGAAGAATGATAGCTTTTTCCCATTCACCATTTTTACCTTTTAGCGCAACCATGGCCTTATCATCCGTATCATCCTTGGCTACTTCATATTTTCGAGTAAAGAATAAAGCCTGACCATCACCTGTGATCTGAGGATTCAATTCGGCCATACCCGTTGTATTCACATTTAAACTGAGTTTTGTTGGCTTTTCGGTTAATTCGGCATTCATTTTCTTCACCGATTTATATTTCATTGGTGTTGAGGATGTCCATTTTTCGATTGTCCAGTCTAACCCTTCGTCTACAGCTTGGTTTATGGCAATCACGTTAATCCTCCCTCCATCTGTCTTATACTTAAGCTCACGGTTTCCATTGACATATACTTCAATCTTTTTGCCCTTCTTTACTATTTTTAGTGGAATTTTGGGACTTGTTAGCTTATTCTCTATAGGGTCCCAATCCGCCAACTGTTCCCATATTTTTTCTTGTTTAAAATGTTTTGCAAAAACACTACCCTTTGTACTAACATAGAAAAAAAGGTATTCGTCACTATTGAGATATAGAGTAAAAGCCATTCTTTTATAGACGGAAAGATCTTTCGCGTCAATTTCAATATCAAAAGTCACATCTTCAGTTGTACATTCGAAAGGTAAAGTTGTAGATCGATATTGCATTTCAGGATTTTTCACCCGAATCTTTCCATCTTCCAAAAAGAGACTTTTTGACTCCAGGAGTTCGAAATTACCTTCATTGGGAATTATTGTATGCTGAGCATTTAAGTTGAACACAAACATGAGCATCATAAGTAGTGTAAATCGCATAATCAAAATATTTTGCTGCTAACATACTGATAAACGGCATCTTGGGCTTAGGTAATTTTACCTAAAACATATCCGAATAAACTCAAGTTACCTAGTTTAGGGTATTGATATCTAGTAAAAAATGAACGTACTTTGAGAGAAATTGATTCGTTATGCAAAACCTGGAAAGAAATTCAAATGAAGAGATCAAGTCTATTCTTGGCTTTTTCTCGATCGACAAAATAGAGCTCCCTGAAGCAATGGAATTAGCTCAATCTGTTGTAGAGGACATTAAACGTCCCGAACTTTTTGAAGCAAGAAAATATGATAAGTTTTCTACTGAAATGATCTTAAAATATCTTCGCTCAAGTCACGAAGTATACCTCTCAAAAAAACTACCTGAAATAGAGCAACAGCTCATTCATGTGCACAACAAATTTCCTGAATATCGACTATTCCATATTTTATATCTATTCTTTAAAGACTACAAAAACCATCTAACTAGTCATATTGAACATGAGGAAAATACAGTATTCAGATATATTGAGTATTTACTAAAGGCCAATAAAGAGGTTTCTATAGTTGAAAGCATTCAAATTCTACAAGGAAGTCCATCATTGAATCATTTCCTCGACGAACATACGGATACAGAACAAGATCTAACCGCAATGCGGAAAGTTTTAAATTCTGACGTTGAATATAAGCAGCTTCATCCAATATCAATGTTATTGAATCAACTATCGATTCTCGAGAACAACCTAAAAGTTCACGCAAAATTAGAAGACGAGGTGTTATTGCCAAAGGCTCTTGAACTTGAAGCAAAACTAATATCATAAAAAAAGGGAGGCTATTTAGATCCTCCCTTCAATTGATTTATATCAGCGGTTATAATTTTATAAGTAATCTTAAAAGGAAATTTCTTCCAGCTTGAGGATAATAGAAATTCTCTTGAATACGTTGTCCACCAAGGATATACCCAAATGTATATCCGTTGTTCTCATAGAGCTCGTCAAAAGCGTTATTCACACGAACTCCAAACGTCATTTCTTTGAATAATACGTCTTTAAGCGTATATGAAACATCGAAATGAGAAATGAAATAAGCATCAATAACTCGATCTTCATTTGACGTATTGTCTAAATATTGTTTTCCTACATATTTATTCATCATTGACACTCTCAATCCGTCGATAGGCATGTAGTTAATATTCAATCCTCCAATGACCGAAGGAGAAAATGCAAGATCAGTGTTCTCATGAACGATCTCATCCTGTCCTCCAACATCATAATTGTCGACATATTCAGTGAAGGTTGGTATTTTATTCTGGCTCAACGTTAAATTTCCAGTTACCCCCAGCTTTTCAAAGATTTGATAACCTCCTTCCAGCTCGACACCCATTCTATAGCTATCCTCAACATTAGTCCTTGTATATCCACCAACATCATTGATCTGACCGGTAAGTACCAACTGATTATCATACTGCATATGATAAATATTGGCATTCAAAAAGACTTTATTTGATTTTAATCGATATCCTGCTTCCAGGTTATATAACGTTTCGTGAGAAGGGAAGTCCTCCGGTGTATTCTCTCGAAAATCTCTCCTTACTGGCTCACGATTCGCAACTGCATATGAAGCATACACAGACTGATTGTCATTGATCTTGTATGATAAACCGGCTTTTGGATTTAGGAAATTATAGTCTACTACAAATCGTTGGTCTACGATCGTTCCACTCACGTCATCCAATCCCAAAAATGAATATTCGATATAGCGAAACTGAACATCACCGAAGAAAGTAAGTTTATTCCACTGGTAAGTAGCTTTTAAATAACTGTTTGCATCAACTTTAAACGCATTGTTGTCATAATAACGATCTCCTTTTTCGTTGTCTGGCATATACTCAGCCCATATAACTTCTCCAAAATGATCACCGTCGTATGCATTAGCTGCCCCTCCAAAATTGACTTCCAAACCATTTAGGCTATTATAGTTGAAACTGAACACACCTCCATAGAAATGATTGTCTAGCCATCTTCTTCTGATCAAATCCATACTGGATGTTGTGTCTCCATCAATCACAATTGGGTCATAACCATAAGTTGAAAAATCATCTCCACGACGATACTGTTCATAATATCCACGGCCATAAGTATAATGACCAGCTAATTTCATATTTAACTTTCGTGAAAACTGATGCGCAAAATGCAGTTGGTAGTGATCCTGCTGATAATTATCTGTCTCATTCTCGTATGTATAAAAATTATAAGTTCGCCCAGAATTAATGAGATTCGCTGAATCTGCAGAACTCAAATAGTTTCTTGCGATATAGTCTTGCATTGCATCAAAATCTCCATCTATTCGGCTTTCTGGTGTTCCATACCAAGCCTGGTAAGTTTTTTCTTTTCCACTGAAGACATTCAATCGAAGTGTTGACTTTTCTCCATGATAAGCTCCTGACAAATAGAATGATCTTAAGTTAGAACTAGCGCGATCTATGTATCCATCTGAAACAATTCGAGAGAGACGCGCATCAACCGTAAACTTATTGTTGATCAATCCTGTTCCTGCTCTGACAGAGTTTCTAAGCGTATTGAATGATCCTCCAGAATTATCGATCTCTGCATATGGCTCTTTATTGATCTGATTAGTACTTACATTTATGCTCGCGCCAAACGCAGCAGAACCATTTGAGGATGTTCCAACACCTCGTTGAACCTGCATGCTCTCAACAGATGATGCAAAATCGGGCATATTCACCCAAAAAACACCATGTGATTCAGAATCATTGAGTGGAATTCCATTGACTGTAACGTTAGTACGGGTTGGATCTACACCACGTATCCTAACTCCGGTGTATCCAACACCAGCTCCAGCATCTGAAGTTACAACTGTCGAAGGAGTTGACTGAAGAAGGAAAGGAAGATCCTGACCGTAATTTAGCTTTTCGATATCTTCTTCATCGATATTAGTGTATGTGGTCGGCGTTTTTTCATCTGCACGAATACCATACACTTCAACACCTTCCTGCATGAAAAAGGTGGAACTAAGAATAAAATTAACTTGTTCATCAGAATTGTTGATCTTAACCGTTCGAACTGATTCCTGATAACCGAAAAATGAAGCGCGCAAGGTGTATTCTCCGTTTTCCAGATTTTGAATCGCATATTTACCTCTTCGATCGGCAACGGCTCCTAACTTGGAATCCATCAACTTAACTACAGCTCCAACAAGGACTTCACCTTCCTCATTGGTAACTTCACCTGAAATTTTTGATTGACCATGAAGGCCTAAAGACAGCATCAAGGCCGCTGTGAGCGCCAATAAACCATTTGTTTTCATGTCTTGTAAACTTTTTACAAGAACAAGGGGCTAATTCTCGGATTAATAATTAATTAGAATTAACACTATTTTAGTCATCTTCCCGCCGCAGGTACAAACCTGATCCGGTTCAATGGGTATAATCTCAGTCCCAATTATAATATCGGGACACCCCTTAGAGACGCCGCAAATGTATATTGAATATTTTAAATAGCAAGAATGACCTGCTAAAAGAAGTAGATTTTTTGTAAACAGATCAACACTAATCGCTTGAATTCAACGATTTAATTAAGCGAAAATCTCATCTAACGCATCACAGAATTTTTCAGAAGCTTCTTTCAATATTTCTTCTGAATGAACAAGAGAGACAAAACCTACTTCATATCCACTTGGACCAACGTACACACCTCTTTCTAGTAATGCTTTGTGAAGCATCTTAAATGGAGTCATATCTGATCCGATCTCATCTGCTCTACGGATTGCATCTTTATCTGAGAATGCAAGCCAGAAAATAGATCCAACCGTGAAGATCTCAAAATCATATCCCTTTTCAGAAGCGTGTGAATTAATATGGTCTACCATCATTTTTGTACGCTCCTCCTGATCTTCGTAAAATCCTTTTTGAGAGCAAACTGATAATTGAGCAATTCCAGCAGACATTGCTACTGGATTCCCACTTAAAGTACCCGCTTGATATACTGGTCCATCTGGAGATACGCTTTTCATGATATGTTCTTTTGCTCCATACGCACCCACCGGAAGACCTCCTCCAATGATTTTTCCATAGGAAACAATATCAGGGGCGATATCATAATATTCAGCGGCACCGGAAAAAGCTACTCTGAATCCTGATATCACCTCATCAAAGAAAAGCAATACTCCATTAGCTGTACATAACTCTCTCAGCTTTAGCAAAAATGACTTTTCCTGCAATAGAAGTCCGTTGTTTGCCGGGATCGGCTCGATAATCGCAC